>JACCDO010018172.1_pt1 | contig 22488 bp, 21 predicted proteins | sample 7446101 | NCBI WGS metagenome assembly JACCDO01 (sample SAMN15323440, study PRJNA562643) | freshwater metagenome | isolation source: river surface water | place: USA:Blue River Watershed | collected 2017-08-16
GAATCATAATAAACAAATTAAAGATGCTTGGGGCAATAGGTCACCTAATTTATATTTGCCATCTTAATTTCAAATTATATATATATGAGTGTTATTATATAAAATTTATATATCAAAAAAAATTTATTTACACAAACAAATAGGTAACAAATATATCTGTTCGATTTGGTATTGCTTTGCATATATTCGGAAATTTACTTTTAAGATATCCATAAGAATTATATTTAGGATTTTCAATTTTAATACATCTAATTGATTTTGGTAATTTTTTTATAGGGAGTGCATAATTTAGTCCAAAATATATTTCTTCAATAGAATCTGGGAAATTATCTATTGGATGATTATAACAATTAGATAATTTAATTTTTCTAAGGGATTGGGGTAGATTATTTAATTGAGATTTGAAACTGTCACCTAGTATTAAATTTTTCAATCCTTTGGGTAAATTATCAAGTGGTAAGTCATAACATGATCCTAATTTTAGCTCATACAGTTTAGTAGGTAAATTATCTAATGGTTTGTCATATTTATTACCTAATTTTAAAAATTTTAAACTTTCTGGTAAATTATCCAATGGTTGGATAAATTCATTTGGTAGATCTAAATAAATTAAACTGTTTGGTAAATTGTTCAATTGGTGAGTGTAATTTCTACAATACATCTTTAAATTTTCTAAACTATTTGGTAAATTATTTAAAGGATGGTTGAATGCACTTCCTATGGTTAACTCTCTAAGAAATGGTGATAAATTATCTATTGGTTGGTTAAAATCGGAATTTAATTCTAAAATTACCACTTTCTTGTGTAGTCCATCTAGTGATGAATTAAATCCACAATCATAAATAAATTTTATAACTATAAGATGTTCTGGTATAGTATTGATAGGATCCATTGGTGTACATTCAATCTCTAAAATAGAATATTTTTGTTGAATATCTTTAAATTCGGTTTCACAACCCCATTTGTATTTAAATATTAACATTATTTATTGAATATTATTAAATATTTAATTGAATATAAAAAATTTTAGTATGCTTATGAAAATATTGTATAATTTATGCTTTTTCTAATTTTAATGCCTTATTTATATCTGAGGAAAATTTATAATATTTTTGATTATTTTTATTGTATAAATCTGTGCTTAAATAATATTTAACATTTCCTGACATATAATAAATTATTCCGTTTGTATTTTCAAAATATAAAGTTGCAAAGTCAGTCTGAGATTTTGATTGTGAACAGTTTGTTGATGAACTTGCATAGGAAACATTTTTATCCACAAGATATTGATTCGGATTATTTTTTACTTTATAATATAAACATCTATGATTATATATACTTGTAGTATAACCTCTTGCACATATTAAAGAATTATTAACTCCTAATGTATAATATGCACCAACACCATTAGCGCTTCTTGTCACAAATCCATCATATGAATCATTATATAAAAATGTATTTGGAGTTCCTTTAACTCTTAATCTAAATTCATTTGAAACAAAGTGCTCTTTCTGTTGTAAAAAGTAAATTACAATAAGAATAACCAATAAAATGATGATTATTTTTTCTGCTTTTTCAAACATTATATATGTATTATATTTTGATAAAAATTAAAAATATTCTTTTATAAAAATATTCATACAAAAACTAATAATCTGTTAAATCATAATTAACAAATTACTTTTTGTTTTTCGTATGTGTTTAAGACAAATTTTCTTTTATTGTATAATTTATTTTTTACCTCGTTGCTCATTAACTCCTTAAAATCCTTTTTCTTTTGTAATTCTTGGACAGACAAATAGGCATCTTCTACTTCATCGTAAATATAATCATAATATTTCTTGAAGGTGGTGTTAAATTCATTACGAAATACTCGATCTTTCTCAAATTTTTCCTCAAATTCTTCGTCGTCTATTTTACTAAAATATAATTTTCTAACATGTTCAAGTACCTGGAATATTATCAACTCCTCGTTTTGAGATAAATTCCAATCTGTTCCATCATGAACCATAAATTTTCCTCTATTGTAATCACCCATGTAAATATTCTGGTTCTCAGGTATATTGGCATTAAAGTGGATCAGATCGATGAGCTTGTTAAAACAATGTTTACCATTGTTTTTTATATCTGTCATTATTTTTAATATATCTTTTTTGTTTAATTTTTCGAAAGATTCTTTACCAAATGGATTAACCTTATTTATGTTTATTTGTATATTATTAGTAGTTGTAATATTTTGAGTACTACCTGTATTTTTCTTAACAATTTCTTCAATTTTCTTATTAAGCTCTTCATTCTTTTTATTTAATTCTTCATTATTTTTTTTTAATTCATCACACATATTTAATATATTGTTTATTTTCTCTTTTTCAATAAGATTATTAAAAATATTTTCTTTCTTTTCATTTTCTAGTTTTTTAACTTTACATCTGTTATCTAGATGTCTTTTTAATGCATCTTTTCTTGTAAATGTAAGTCCACAAAAAATACAAGAATTCATTTGGTTAATTTCTGGTGGGACTTGGTGGATTTCTGGTGGAATTTGGTGAGGCTTTGGTGGATCATTGGTGGTTTTTGGTGGTTTTTGGTGCATTGATTGACATGGTTTCTTTTTATTTTCAACATGATTTACAAAAGTAGATTTTTTATTGAACTCTTTTAAACAATTTGGACAAATATGAACAACCATTTATATGTTATATAATAAATATATATATTTTTATTTAAATTAAAATTATGCTTTATATATAAAAATTATGCTTTTTAATAGAATAATTATGCTAAAAAAAGCATAATTATGCTTTTTATAAAATTTTCAAAGTTGAGAGAGAGAGATGAAGTTATCACATAATTTTTATAATTTTTTCAGACCACACCAGATGTAAAGTATATATTTCCAGATTGAAAAACAAGATGATACATCTGGTCAAGATTTTTATTTTTTTCTTATTTATTCTTAAATCAGATGAGCCCAGACGTAAAAATTTATTTTTATTAGCAAAACCAGATGACACACGTCTTGATCAAATATAAATTTTTATTTCAAAACTAAAAAATCTCAATCAATAAGTAGCCATTTGTCTGGTTCACACACATGAGTATAATATCCTGTTCCAGATGAAAAGTAGTGCGAATACCTAAATTTCATTATCCCAGTTGTTCCTACATTCTTTTTATTTACAGAACTTGAATAATCATCAATTGCATACGCATGGATTATATTTTGGTCAAGAATATTAAATCCACATTCATCGATTATCACAGCAACGTGACCTTGATCTGTTTCCACATCTGAAAAGTTTCTCAGTACAAGAGTTCCAGCTGGGTATTTCTTCTTTACATCAAGTAGTTCCAATCTGTTTACACGAGCTAAATATTCAAACCAAATCCCAGTAGTTCCAGGAAACTTATCTCCTTCGATGTCATTAAGTTCACCGTTTAGCCCTGGAATTGTCAGACCTTGGAATCTTCTCATTAAATTGATTAATCCTGTACATACGATGCATTTGTCTTGTTCATCAATTTGTTGACGTGTTACAGACGGATTATTACTGGCCCAAAATTTATCTTCAGGCTGGATTGAATCTCCTTCCCTATGCCATCGGTATGGAACACCTACAAATGTCTTTGCGTACTCAATTACTTGATTAATCTTGGCTGTATCCTCCATTTTGAATTTTTATTTTGGAAATAAATGACTCCACTAATCATTTAAGCTTTTCAACTTTTCTCTAAAAAAAATTTTTTATCTTATAGAAATAAATACATTTGGATACATTTCTAACAACAATTTCAGATATTGATAATCTTTGTCTACACTTAAAAATTTAACATTCTGAGGTAAAATTATATTGGAAGGATGTTGGTTGTAACTTCTACATAAGTACATTTGCTCTAGTGATGATGGTAGACTTATCATACACTGATTGAATTCTCCACTTACAATTAAATTTTTTAGTTTTGATGGAAGATTATTTATAGGCTGATTAAATATTCCACCAATTGACAATGATTCTAGATTAGATGGTAAATTATGTATTGGATGATTAAAACAACCTGTATATAATACTAGTACTCGAATACTATCTGGTAAATTATCTACTGGAAATGAAAATTTACTTTGATTAATTAAGAGTTCCTCTAGATTTGGGGGTAGTTTATCGACTGGTTGATTAAATGAAGCACCTGTAATTCCTAAACTAGTCAAACTTAATGGTAACGAATCAATAGGGTGATTAAATTTTGAATTTATCAATAATCTTTTTAAATTCGGTGGTAAATTATTTATTGGATGATTAAATATACCTAATATATTTAGTATTTTTAATGTGCAAGGCAAATTATCAATTGGTTGATCAAAATTACCTGTTATATCTAATTTATATAATGGATAAGAAGAAAAGTCTATTGGAGAATTAAATTTACCTTTTATTATAAAACATTTTAAATTTGAAGGTAGTTTATTCATTGGAAGTCCATGTTCATTTATTACTTCTAGATGTTCTATTGAATCTGGAAATATATCAAAAGAATTTCTTTTTCCAAATACAGAACTCATAGCAAATTTCTTCAAGTTTGGAGGTAACTTAAATTTAAAATCATTAAATCCTGAATAATGTAATTCTAAAGATTCTAATCCTGTTGGTAAAATTGAATAATCTTGTTTGTAACTATGTGAATAAAAAATTATTGATTTTAAATTAGGAGGAAAATATTTTATCACATTAGTGTGTGAATTATAAATTGTTAGTTTTTCTAAGTTATCTGGTAAATTTATTAACCCAGAGCTATTATAAATTACAAGTTCTTTAATTGATAGATTTAAGTTGATGATTGGAATTTTTACTAATTGTCCAAATACTACTTTTTCAACACCTTGAGGTAATTCTGACAAATCGAATGAAATATTACCCTGTATTGCTATTTCTTTTAATCTAACTGGAAAATTTAATGATGAACCAACATAATTATCACTCAGATATAAAATTTTTAAATTTTCTGGTAAGTTTTCTAATGTTTGAGAAAATCGAATCCCAGTCCTATAATATGATTCTGTATTTTGAAAAATTAAAATTTCCAAGCCATTGGGTAAATTATTAAGTGGATGAGAATAATTATTTACCAAAGACAAATATTTTAAATTTGTTGGAAGATTATCTACAGGAAAATTATATTTGTGTAAAGTTAAATGAGTAATGTTTTCAGGAAAATAATTTATTTTCTCTTTAATTTCACATTTTATATCTATTTCACTAAAATATTCCATCATTTTTATTATTTGATTAATCAAATATTGATCACATTCTTTAATCATTAATTTTTTATTTACATTTATTTCATAAGAAAAATTTTTCATATCTGATATATTTTTATTGATATATACTTTTATTCAATTTTTATAAAAATAAACAAAATTTACATAATTATTATCATCTATTTATTATAAATAGTTTGATAAATATCTTTGTTTAATTCAATGTCTTGTTCTAACTCCAATGTAATCTTTGAAAAAATAGGAACGTTTTTATATTTGATAGGTCTTGATTCACCTTTTGTAAGTTTTGAAATAATTGTGTTAACTGGTTTATCCTTAAATTCAAATACAGTTCTATGGAACGAATGAATAAAGTTAGGGTCTGATTTCATACGTTCAATATGTGATGAAAAGTCTTTGCGTGGACACAGATAGTAAGGACATTCTTTAGCCATACAAGCATTTTGTAGCAACATATTGTTCGGATTAAATGTGTAAATAGAATCAAATGTCTCTTCAGTCACATCAATTCCTTTTTCTTTAGCTTTTTGAATTATAGTTGATTTGTCCATTGGTAACACAGTTTGATGTTCTGATGCAAAAATTCCAAAATATTGTTCAGATGCTTTGGTTTTATATTCTGCTATTTTAGCCTCTCGTAATGCATTAATCTTTAATCCAAGTAACTCATTGATCACCCAATCTTTTGATTCTTCATAATCTAATACTGGATTTTCTCCACGAGCGATAGAACCTTGATGAATCAAACAATGGGTTACAAATCTAAATAGATCCTCATCTGATACATTATACCCTGTAGATTTAGTAAATACACTCAAACCCTTAAAAGTAAGGTTTCCTACTGACCCACCATTAAATTGTTTTGATAACTTGACTTTATCTAATTTTACTTCAATAGATTCAGGTCTTGTTAGCTTGTGGCTTTTAATTACACGAGCAATCTCGTTTTTGGTTTCGCTTACTGTATATCCATGGACATATACAGAGTCAAACTCAGGAAATTCCACTTCTGAATTAAATTCTTCATCATTTTCCAGTCCAAACCATTCTTTGATGTTGTTGTTTGTCCCAATAACTCGACCAACATATTCTTTCCACACATGGAATAGAGTAGTTTGAATTTGTTCAGAAGTTTTATCTTGGGCTGAAATTAATATCATTAGTAGTGCTTTTGTAATTGATTCACATTTAATTTCACAATCTGGTTTTTCTGTAATCAATGCCTGAGCTGGGTTATCCCATAGAGTTTCAACGTACTTGGATAAAAACTTGCGTTCTGAGTAAATTTCAGCTGTCCACTTGATTTTTTTAACAGTAGAAGTTCTCCATTCGGAACTAGGTTGTGATAGTAGGTGTCCCAACAATCCGCTAAGTGCTCCCAGATGTGCATTAAAGTTTATGGTCATTGGGGACTTTTGAATTGAATATGTGCAAATCAGTTGGAACAAGTTAGTTCGAACAATTGGGGCAAGTGCTTGTGCAATCTTTTTATTAAACAACGGGATTACTGCATTAAGTTTTTCACAATCACCTCCACCTGTTTTAATTGCCACAACAGCAGAATCTTTTTCTTGTTGGGTCAAGGTGTTTTCATTGTCTTGTCCAATCATGTCTTCTAGTGCGGTAGTTGACAGAGTTGCACAATGAACACCAACTTCCTTGATTTGGGTTACCCAAGGATTAATCGATGATGCATCTGTAAGATTTAACAACACACCATTTCCTGTGACACCAAAATTTTGTAAAAACTCAATCTTATCTTTACAATTGGAAAGTGTTTCAATAAAATCAGGTGCACAGATAATTTCAAGGGTATTATCCAAAGTAATTACACAGTGTTCAGAACTTTCAATATCTTTAATTGAATCTTGGATACCTTCCAGTACTTGAATAAATTCTGCTTTATCTTTTTCAAAATCTTGTTCTGTATGGGATCTAAGTTTGTAATTCTTTTCAGAATACTTGGTTAAATGAACACCCTTTAGTTGTTTGGCCAACTCGATATTAGACATGAAACTTAATCTAACTCCTGACCCAATGTCCTTAACTATTTTTAGTAGACTGTAATATTGATAAGTTTTTGTTTTGATTTCCTTATTTCTTATACGCTCACCCAGAGTTAGAGATTTGGATGCAACTGGTAAATCACTAATGTATAGTTGGTACATTCCCTCCATGAAATCTTTTAGCATAACTGCTTTTTCAACTACTGGGGTATAATCACCAGTGTTTTTAATACTGAGAACTTGGATAAGTCCTACCCATTGTTGGAATAGTTCTAACAGAACGTCAAAAGTAGGTTTGGTATTAATTTCAAGTGCATAATCATTCTCTTCAAAAGTAAAATCTAATTTTTCAGGTAATTCTTTGAGTAAAACCCAATCATTAGAATAAAACTTATTTGTAGATTCTGAGTAAGGATTAGAATATCCTGCAAACCCTACAGTAATTTCACAAAGGAACTTGTTGTACTTGTTAATGTTTGTAAATTCACTAATAATCTCCTCTTGGGTACAGTTTTGAGACCAAAATAGATTTGGAACAGAATTAGACCCATTGTGTAAATTAGCTCGGATAGATTGAGAAATAAATACAGGGAAATTTCCAGTAAGCCCAATAACGTAAAATTCACATACATTGTAAGGTTTAGTAATTGATTTGATTGTAGAATTAAATTTAGTTTCAAAAGTTCCTTGATTTGCTATATCTTCACCATCAGTAATCATGTAAATACGAACCAGATCATAATCTAGGTATTTGGAAATTTCTTTTTTAAGTCCATTAAGCCCTTCAATTATATTGGTTCCACCTGAATAAGGTTGGATTTCAGGGAGTGTTTTTCCGCCAATTACATGAACATTATTATCAAATAACATTATGCTAAATGTTCCATCAATTGAATCTACAATAGAATTCCATCCTGTAGCTACATTTTTCCAATAAGGACCCATAGAACCTGAACTATCACATAGTAAAATGTTATGGACCTTTTTATTGATTAGTCCATTTGACTGGATTACTGGAACCTTAAAAAAGTAATTGGGACCTAACTGATATAAAGGAAATGTTGTGCTCATTGTATGATTATGTTAATAATTAATTTAAAATAAGATTATAAAAAAATCAATTTTTATATTGTAAATATATATAATATAATGGATTATGCTCAAATACCAAATTATGTTAATATGACATTTAGTTCAGGTGGTCATTCAAAAAGTTATAGATTTAATGAACAAGAATATAATGAATATAGTAATTATAAAGACAAAGATAGAAGTTTGTTTGGTAAATATCTTTTTGTTACATCTAGTTGTCTGGTAATAACTTGTATATGTATTATATTATTGTTATTTCAAAACACACGATTTAATGCTTTTATTAGTATTTTGGTTATTGTTGTGTTATATTTTAGTTATACAGAATATTTGGAATCAGAAAGAATAAAAAATAATGTTAACATGAATAAATTATTAGATTAATCTTAAATAGTTGCGTATTATATAAAAATAACTTAAATATATTTCATATTTATATTATTAACACTATGGAAGCAGAAAAAATTCTAAATTATGGATTAATTAAAGTAAATACAAATTATATTCCAAATTTTATTTCAAAAGAAAGATGGACAAATAATATTAAATTAGAATCATCAATACACATTAAATCTTCAATTCCAATTACATTAGAATTAGGAGGTGCAGAATATATTTTAGAAAGTGGTGAACATTATCTGCCTTTTACATATGGATTTCACGATATAAAAATAAAAACAGATATAACAAATAATAATGATGTTGAAATTTATCATAAATGTTTGACTGATGAACAATATTATAATGCATATTGTTTGATGTTAAAATATCCTATTTATATAAATACAATTCACAAAAACTCATCAAGTCCAAATGAATCTGATTCAAATACAATTTATTGTTATGGAATGTTTGGTACTGTTTCAGATAATGATTTATATTCAGTAAATAAATCATTTACATTGAACTCAAATTCGAATTGTTTTTGGTTAAAATTAGAAAAACTTGTTGAATCCGACAAAGTTAAAACATATTCACAATTTATTTATCATAAAGATATTCATTTAGTTCAAAATGATACTGAAATCACTAAATTACTGGTAAATTATGATAAAGATTATGTTCGTCAAAGTTATCATCCTTGTATTGCAATTTGTTATGAAGAAACAAATTATCAAGCATTAAAAAACATATTGAATTCGAAATATAACATCAAATTAGTATTACCTAAAGAACCTGATAGAGTTTACGAAAATAAAATATATGAGGAAATAGTTAATGAGGTTTTAGATCATAATGAAAAAATTAATTATTATCAAGACATTGGAGTGTTTGAATTTATTTCGCTTAAAAAAATACCATTAACACTTCAATTTTATAATCAGATATATAAAATAAATATACATAATGATCAGAATTTAATTTAATTTTTACAGATATTGTTTATTTATCTTATCAATTTCTCTAAGTCTTGACTTTTCTGTAATTATTGCCATAATTTTTTCTTCAATTAAATCCCTATTTAATGATTTAATTATTTGTAAAATTGTTAATAGATCATTTGATATATGAGTTCCTAAATTTTTGGTTCTTTCTTTAATGTCACAAAAATAATAATCTTTAACTATCAATCTTTTATAATCCTTGTTAACTTTATGGTATTCATAAATGTCAAAACCATAAGACCAAATGGTATGATAGTTATCTTGTAAAACACTAGTAAAATCTGAATAATAACCTTGTCGAGAAGTTTTTAATTGTGCAACATAATATCTATTAACATAATCTGCACAAATAGAATCGATTTCACAATTTTCAATATATGCTTCATCTAATCTGTCTTCATCTGTTTCTTTGTCACAAATATAAATTACGGCATATTTGTTTTTTTTTGCCATATAATTATGAAAATTTTTTTTTTCATTTTGTATCAAATCATTAAATTCTTGATGTGATAATACATATTCAGGAAAATTAAAATTATTAGTACTAGATATTTCTTGGCCCATTTTGTAAATTATAATATTATGTGAATGTAATATCATAAAAAATCAATTTTTTATATAAAAATTGATTATTCTTTATTCAATATTTTTAATGCTTTTATTCCAGTATTTAGAATAGCAAGTCCTGAAAATACCATTATTGACATGTTAAATGCATCAAAACCATCAAACTTTAGACTCCTTCTATCCATTGCTATTTTGTAAGTAGTAGAAAATAGATAAATCGATCCAAAAAGCGAACTTGAAAGTATTATACCTGAATAGTCAATCATTATATATGTAAATATTGAATAATATTATTTTTATGCAAAAACAATTTTTTATAAAATATATTCACAAATATTTACAATTAAATGGTGATCAAGTTTACCAAATGAATCTCTAAGTGAATTCTTTGAAAGTAAATTTATGTTTTTTGTTTGGCCTAACACTTGCATAAAATTTGTGTATGAATATAATGGTATTATACAATGATTTAAAATTATTTGTTTAAAATTTGGACACCAGTATTGAACTACAATATCAATTTCTAATGGATTTTGTTCATTTATTTCTAATCCTTCAATTTCAAAACTAATTAAAGTTGTATCATTTAGAGTTAATACACTAGTTTCCTCATCTTTTTCAGGATTCAGAGAAAATGAATACATACAAATATCATTTGATTCAAAAGCATTTGTTAAATACTGATAATTTAGAATTAGATTAAAATATTCTAAACCTTGAAATATTGTTTCCATATGACAATGTCCAGCTTTTAACTTTTCTTCAATAACTAATTTATATTTTACATTGATGTTATTATCATAATTAAGTTTCCAATATAGCGTAACAATTGGAACATATATTTTTTCTCCACTTTCTGAAATAAATGTTAAATGATATTCTAAGTCTTCAAAATCCAAATTAAATCGATTACTTGTTATTGTCTTTTTTATATTTTTGAAAGGTTTTGCTTTCAAATATTCAAGTGCTTTATCTTGAATACTTGGGGTTTCAAGTAATCTTTTTGTTTTATTTATTTTTTCACTCAACAATGGTATGATTGATGACATTTGTTAAACTTGTATTACTTTTTATTTAATAAATAATATTCAATTTTTATTTATATGAAATTAATTTAAAATTTATTTCTTATTTTATTTTATATAGTCAAATAAAAATGTTTAAGAAATTTAATATAGGAGAATTTAAAAAAGAAAATTTTAAACAAATACATACTTGGAAAAATACCAAGTTTTATCTGTTAGAAATGTATTCAAAAAAAGAATCACAAAGTAAAAATATAGATTGTAATTTAAGACATGATGTTATGTCTTACGGTGATGGAAATTGTTTAGGTAAATTTATAACTAATGTGGATACGATAAGATTTTTAGCATTGAACGAAGACCAAAATAAAATTTATAGAATAAACAAAAAAATAGGTCAAGATGATAGAATAATTGAGGTTTCTCAATATTACGAAACTGTTTGTTTTGTTGAAAATAAAACTCAATTTTACAAAATGTTTTTTGATTTTGATTACAAATATGAAAAATATCCAGAAATATATAATGGATATGAAGGTCAACAAGATGTCATCACACAATATATTCTAGATAAGATCAAAGAAACCCTTGAACAAACTTTAAATTTGACAAGAAAGAGTGTGGAATACATTTGGGCAGGGAAAAAGAATTCGCACGGTCACCATATATATTTTCCAAATATCATAACTGATAAATCATTACATTTTTACATATATTCCAAATCAATAGAAAAAATATTCCAAGACAAAAAATATCCAAAACAGTTAATAAATCAAATATTTGATGATTGTGTAAGTAAAGCTAATGGACTGAGATTATTTTATTTTAAATGTAATGGAGATTATTATTATCCAATCCAAGAGAAAAGCACATTAAAATTTGATCCTGAACCTTATAAACATTTTAATCTGTGTTTTATCAATACAGATTTTGTAACTTACAATTTTGATTTGAAAATAAAACAAGACATAATAACTCAAAGCACACAAACTATTAATTCTAAAAAGAAGACAAAAGATTTAGAATCAGGTAAAGAAGTTAATGATCTTGATTATATTACTGATTTTAAAATTTTGGACCTAGATGATAAAAAAGAATTATTTATTGGGCTAACAAATATAATTGATATTAAACGAATTGACTGCTATTCTGATTGGATTAAATTAATTTATTTACATAAAAATTACGGGTTAAAAGACGAAATTATTAGTCTTTCACAAAAATCACCCAAATATGATTCAAAGGCTCAGCAAATAATTTCAGATATATTTTCGGATAAAAAAACTATTCGAGATCAAATAACTATAGGTTCACTGATTCGATGGGCTAAGGAAGATAATATTGAAAAAACGAATGAGCTGTTATCAAAGCACCATCTTAGTCTTAAACTTGATATTCAATCTATTGATGAAATATTATTATCAAGAACTAATTTTAAACCAGAATTTATTGAAAATTGTAAATATATAAGTGACCAAGCTACAAATATATTTTTGGAAAAAATTAAAGAAAAGATTGATGTGCTTGTGCTGATGTCACCAACTGGTACTGGTAAAACCACAGTTATAAATAAAATAATCAATAAATATGTTGAATCAAATCCAAATGCTAAAATTCTAAGTGTGATAACTAGACGTTCTATGAGTGCTTGTCATATTACTGCATTTAATAATTCTGAATCCAAAATAAAATTTACATCATATTTGGATGATAAATATGAATCTATTGATTATTTTATTTCCAGTTTAGAAAATTTAGTTAGAGTTGATGAGTTATATGATTTTATTATATTAGATGAAATTAACAGCTTGATTAATTATTTTTATTCATCAACACTTCAAAATAAACGTCTTCAATGTATTAGTATTCTGCTAAAATTAATTTTGTGTTCAAATATGGTTATTGCAGTTGATGCTAATATTACTGATTTGGTTTTCACTTTATTTTCACAATTAAATAAAAAAATATTCTTTTATCGTAATACATTTAAAAATAAAAAAGATGTTCCCTTAAACATATATTATTCTCAGAATTATAATGAAGATAATAATTTGATTACCTATTGCGAGAAATTTATAATTGACCAGTATATTAAAAAAGGGAAGTCATGTTTGATTTTAACAGATTCTAAAGAAGTCACAGATAAATTAAAACTTATATTTATTCAACATAATGCAAGAGAAGAATATTATAGGATATTTACAAGAGAAGAAGGCACATTGGAAGATATGAAAAACATTAATAATGTGGGTAAGCATAAACTCATTTTAAGTTCACCCAAATTTGTATATGGTATTGATCTCCTTATACCCTATGAAGAGGTGTTTATGATTTATAGAAGGACTAGTGGACTGATGTCAATGGGTGCACTTGAAATGATTCAACAAATTGGTCGTGCAAGAAATACCAAAACTGTAAACTTACTGGCTCTAGACCCAAATGCTAATTTCACAGAAAATAAATATATTAGTTTTGAACAAAATAAAAAAATGCAAGAATCTATTATTAATGGATATTCAAAATATCATGATGAACTGTGTAAAAAGTATGAAGTAATAAACTTAATGGGCTGTACAAGTTTAGATTTAGAAGGTGATGTCAAATTTTTACCTGATTCTTTTATGACTCAAATTCATTATTTGAAAACATGGTATGACCAATTATTTTACAGAAATAAAATTGACATCATAAAGTTAGTTGCCAAAGATTATGGATATAAAATTAACGACATTGAATGGAATCCAGAAATCAAAATCTCGAATTCATTAAAATCATCATTAAAATTAAAAAAAGATGAAATAATTGGTATTGCTAAAAAAATATGTTTGAATAAAGAAAATGAAATTGAGCCCAAATATAGATACTATATTGAAAATATCAAAGAACAAGTTAAAATTAGAGAAAAATACTTGTCAGGAATTGAAGATATTGATTTATATTTAGATTTATCAAGTAATCATGAATTATTTATTAACTGGTTAAATAAAAAGTATTTGGACATGGAAAAAGAACAATTTGAGAAGAAGGTTATAGAAATTAATAATAATGAATTTAAACAAATTATCAATACAGATGAAATTATCAGTAAAATTAATTCTTGTTTTTGGTTAGAAGATTTATTGAAAATTAAACGTTATCAAATTGAGGATATTGTTTGTGATGATATTGATGGTATTAAAAAATTATTAAATAAAAATATAGATAAATTGTTTGATATTTTTAAAAATAATGAATCTAAGGAGAAAACTATCAAATCTATAGAATATAAAATTAAATCTATTAAAAATAATAATTATTTACAAAAATTTATAGTAGAATGTTATAATAATATAATTGAAGATATATTTATTATTAATAAAAAAAAAATATATTTATCAAGATATGAAACAATTACTGAATATTCAATTAAAATAAAAAATTAATTTACAACTCAAAATCTGCGATAATATAATACTAATATTGGGGAAATGAGTTGTAGTTAACTGATATACTTTTTATTTTATATAAAAATATTTATATTTTTAAATTTGCAACTTAAAATCTGCGATAATATAATACTAATATTGGGGAAATGAGTTGTATTTAACAGATATACTTTTTTATTTTACAACTCAAAATCTGCAATAATAATGATATAATATTGGGGAAATTGGTTGTATTTTACCGATATACTTTTTTATTTAAAGTTTTTATAAATCTTTTATTATAAAATATTGAACTGATCTTACTTTTGAACCATTTCTTTCAATATGTTTTTCTTTTTTTGTCAATATTAACCCTTCATCTCTATAAATGGCTCTAATTAAACCAATTTCTTTTGCTTCATCACCACCATTAGTGGCAATAAAATAGTTCCATGAACCACATTTAAAATATTTTTTAACGTCTTCAACTAATTCCTTAAGACCATTCTTTATTTCATTTGAATTTTCAACATCATACAAATAAAATGTATTGTTTTTTTCAGTGATTCCTAATATATTGTTTAATTTATTAATTAATTCTTGTCTTTCTTCAACAAATTGTTGTTTTTTAGTTAATCTATTTCTAGTTCTCTTAACCTTTATTTCCTCATTATTATCTTCAATTATTATATTGTTATTCGACATATTCTTATTATAGTAATAGATAATAATTTTTATATGATTTAAAATATTATCAGATAAAATCAAATTTTTTATTTAAAAAATTATATAGAAAATATATTAGCCTCCAATTTACAATCTTTATTAGATTATTCTAATAAAAATAAACAAATAGATATTTCGAATATAATTGATTATTATACATTATAAGCAATTCCATAACCTAGACCAACTCTTAAATAATTAAATTTATTAATTCTAGTGTCATAAAATGGAATATCAATATCAACTATTTCACGGGATTCTGATGGAATGATATTTTTTTCATCATCGCACATGTTAAAAACAATATTAGATTTATCAAAATCACCATCACATTCAACTACTAATTGAAAATAACCTGCTAACATTGGAACTGGTTCTCGAAAACCCCAATATTCAAGTAAATTAATTTTTTCATTATAACATTTTTCTAATTTTTCTCTATCTAATCTAAAATATGTTTGTCCATACATACATAGACCCAAAAAAGTCATAGTATCTGGCAAATCTTTTATATGAATGCTTTGTATAAGGCATTTTTTTCGATTTTCATAATCATAATCTGTTGATTCATATGGAATGTAACGCATTACTATATAATTAATATATAATTTTATTTTTAAATAAAGATATGCCAATATTAATTCACTTTATAACTTTATCCAAAATACTTGCACATGATAAAATTCAGGAATTGTTGGTTTAGGATTTTTATACCATGCGAAATCAAATTCATCATTTCCAACAATTTTTTTTATATTTTCAATAATAGTATTATTTATAATTGAATCATCAAAATCATAATTTATATTATAATCTAAAGACCATAATATGTAATGGTTAGAATTGTCAGATATTTGATATTGAAAATCACTAGGTTTGAAAATCCATTTTTTTAATTTGGACTGATCATAATTCATAATAAATTTTTTACCATCAGAATTGTAAGTAAAATTTTCTTCAAAAACATGATGTACAATAAAATCAAAAAATGATACCCATTCTGATTCAATTATTAAAATTCTTTCAAATTTTTCTTGTATTAATTTTGGAGTTGGTCTAATCATGTGTCTAGATGGAATCCATTTGTAATATAAATTATACGAATCCAGCGAATCCAAATCAGATTCTATTCTTCTTCGTAATTTGTCGCTCATATAATTATTGTATTAAAGATTGTATAATTAAACAAAAATCAATTTTTTAACTTTGAACTGGCTCTGTTTCATTTTTTGGTTTGTAATCAGAACCAATATGTTGAAGTATGGTATCAAAATTTTCCACAATTTTATAACTGTATCCATGACCTCGATAATCTTTCATAAAATACATATGCGATATACTATCTGATGGATAATTTTCACAATAAGTATTAATGTTATTAATAATATGATCATGTTTTATTTTTTGTATTTGCAAAGCTGAATTTAAATCTTTTTGTGTTCGTTCACTAAACTTGTTATAGTCTTCTATTGTGTAAAAATGTTTAAAATCAGAATGAGTGTATTCAAAATATCTTAAACAAAATATTCTTTCATAAATTGAATATTTGATAAGGGTTTTATGTAGAAATCGAGTGATGTCAAACATGTCTTGAATATATATTATTATATAATAACTTTATTTAATGTTTTAATCAATATTTTCAAAAAGTTGATTATTTGTTATAATATATTTTATTTATAACAAATAAAATGATTGCTCTCCTATTTGATAAAATCCAAAATGATATTGATGCAAATAACTTTATCCGCAGAACTAATTCTGTAATTAACAAGGCTAATCAGTCTTCTGATACCTATGTACTTGACGAAATTAAACCAAATGAAATTTACAATTATAAGACTACTAGTATCCAAACTAACAGCAAAGTCAGCAAATATATCAACAATCTTAAAACTCAGGGTATTAATGTTAAATTTAGTAATTTTGATACAGCGTTAAACAAAATTATTGTTTATACCAAACAAAATAAAAGTCTTGAAATAATTGAATTACTTAATTAATAAACAATTTATAATAAAAACTATTTTTTTCTAATTTAAAAATTTATAAAAATTGAATATTATATTATTAACATTTATATAAATAATAAGATAAAATGGAAACAAATAAAGTAACTATATCTACAATAGAATTTTTAAAAAAAAATGGAATAATAGCTAAATTTAGTGATGATAATTGTGTGATTATAAATTTACAAAAGATTAAAAATGAATTGACAAATAATCAAGATTTTATGCTAGAAAATCTAAAACCTAAATACATTAATTTTGTAACAGCAACACGAATTACGAGTTTATACAACTATTTAGATTGTATGTTTAATTCTGAAAATAATAACATACAAGAAATTGTTTTAGTAAAAGATACATTTCAAAAACCTTATGGATCAAAATCAGTAAAACAATATTTACAAATAAAAAATATAAACCTTTTTCCGAATGCTGAAATGGCTTTTTCAATATAAAAATTGAATAAAATTTATATAATTATACCAATTATTATTATATATTATAAATGATATTTTACCTTACATTTATACTGTTATTTTTATGTGGGCATAGCAAATTGATACCACCTAGTATAAACTATTTAGGATGTGGAAATAATTTTGAAATCAATTTAACTAATCGAAATCAATGTAATAGGATTATTAAAGGCACAGGTTTACCTGATTCCACAATTTCAATTTATTCAACCCACTATCTGGAAAAAACTTCTTTAGCTTTTAAGTATCCTAATGTTTATTATAACTTGGGTTCAGTCCAATCTGGAACATTTGACCCACCAGCAGATTCTCCAGATGACTATCCAGATTACTGGGCTAAAATAGTTAATGGTTCTCTTGAAACTAACGAATGGATTTTTGACAAATACCAAGAATTTGTTGAATCAGATTTAATCGAAATGTATGTGGTAAATGGTGGATGTTTTGTAGTTGTCTCAAATAATGGAGACTTTTTTAGTATCGGGGGCCCAAATGCTACTACTCAATCAGGCGTATGTTGTCAAACACCACCAACATATATACCTATTACCCAAGTGAAAACATCACAATATAGTTTTATTACATTGAATTCAAATGGAACCTCACTGATAACTGGTTGTCCTGATCAAATTATAGCAAATAATACCAAAAGAATTTTCGCGGGTGGATATAATCAGTATGCGGTATTGACTGATACAAACAAATTAATTGTACTACCAAATGGATATCTTGATGATGTACATAAAACAGTTTATGATAATGTTGATCCTAGATTTGTAATATTCAATGAACAAGGAGGTGGATGTTTTCTTGATCCATCAGGTAAACTTATAAAATGGGGTGACGAATCTAATGATCTAGAAACTAATGATATTCCCCAAGTGCTAATTGAAGGAATTAAAGTTGACCAATATGGTAATTGGGGATATGAATTTACAAACCAAGATTTTAACTCGATGATTTATCAAGATGCCCAACATTTGATTATCCAAAGTTTTACAAACAATGAATATTCAGGAATGGTTTCATACCCTGATATAATATTGTTGTCAAATAATATTAATTATTCTATTCCATCAGTACAATTTGAAACTGAACCTAATGGTTATATAAGTGGGGTATCAATACCTAATTCACAACTTAGTTTGTATTCAATTGGTCAAAAAGATTTTGAATATTTTGGTCCAGTACAATATGGATGTGGTATTGGTGCATGTGCTCAGATTGTTAATGGGGCTGTCATTACATCAGGTGATCCTAAGTTAGGAGGTGATTCAAGTTCGGTTGCATCATTTATTTCCAATGGAATTGTGGAACTCTATGTTGTATATTCTGGAGCATTTGTTGCTATCAAACAATCAGGAGAATTAATTACATGGGGTTCTTATTCATTTGGTGGCGGAAAGTATATAAAAAATGCAGTTCAAATCGTGACCAACTCCAAAGGATTTATTGTGTTACTTTCCAATGGTGATATTAATATTAACGGGGATTCAACTGATATTTACGATGAATCATCACAATTTTATCAAGTTTATGCAGGAGGAACTAATATTTTTGCAGGTCTAACTTTGACAAATAAATTATACATTTGGTCTAATGGTGAACAACAAATTTATCACATTGAACCAATTGAAGGAATTAGTTTTGTACCTATCTTAACCGATTGGGTTTGTGGGATAATTTATGATAATGGTGAAATAATAACATTTTCCGAATCAAATAATTATATTGATGAAACGAATATTCCACAATTTATCACCAGAGATATATATTCGGATTCTAATGGTAATTTTAAATATTTAATGACCAAAGAACAAATTAATAAATTCGATTCTTATCATTCCTCATACCTTATACTTAATTCCAAAACCGAATTTATGGTTTCATCAATGAGTTATTCTAATAAAATTACATGGAGTTCAACTAGTGCACCTACTAGCGCACCTACTAATTATCCTACTATTGTGCCTTCAAATAGTCCAACACTAAATCCAACTATGCAAACTCCTAAACCAACCAAACGCAAAAGACCTTGTGATGGATTAGACGGGTCGTGTTAATTATTTTTTTGTAATTAAATTTCAAAAGTTATAAAAATTACATATATAAAAAAATATATGTCATTGGTTACTGACAGTTATAATTAAAATTAAAATCAAAATTAAAATTAAGGTCCAAATTATTTTCATATTTATATTTGCTTTACAACTAATAAAATAAGTTCTATTATCCTGAGATACAATATATTTTTCTTTATTATTTATAGTATTAGAAACACCTACTTCTACTTGACTTTCAATATCATTTATTGATATGATATTTTTATCTTCTTGTGATTTTTCTATATCATTTAATGACTTGTATTTTTTTATCTTAATTTCCGAGAATGGAACCTTATTCTTAATGTTCATTTTGTTAATAATATATTATTAATGTTCATTTTGTTAATAATAATATATTATTTCATCTAATAAAATATTAATTTCAATTTTTATAAAATCGAAAATCCTTTTTATTTAATAAATATAAGTATTTGGCTATATATCTAAAATAGATTTAATAAATGTTTAATCACACAGAACAAATATTTGCACTTGCTAATGCAAAATCCAAATGGAAAGATAAAATTGGTGAACTTAAATATGTCAATTCACTATCAGTAGATAGTTTTATGTTTGAATTAGAAGCAAAACAGTTCGAAAAGGAATTAAACACAATAGAAAATGGATTAGTCCAAGATTTAAAATCAATTGAAGAATTAAGTGAAAAACTACCAAAACTTAAATATGATATGAGTAAAACAGGATCTGCTTTAAAAGCATTTGATTATTTTAATCAAGCACCTGAATTATATGGAAATAATTCACTAATGGATATGGTTGTTCATAATGAAAATATGCGAACAAGTAAAGTTCATAAATTTTCAGATTATGAAATAAACAATGAATGTATTCAAAGAATTCCAATATATAGAGATTTTGATACTATAAATAAAATATGGTTTCATTTTGAAAAATCTAGTGAAATTACTCCATATGACTTGCAATTATTATCTAGTACCACAGTTAGATTAGAAATAGGTTTAATTCGTATAATATATAAACCATTTGGAATGTGTATGATGGAAAATTTTTTACAAGGATACGATTTATTTCCAGAAGAAAATATTATACGAATATGTTTGGTAGACTTTGAAACTATTTGTGAATATGGCTTACCTTTGATTTCTCTACAATATTGTGAAACAAAAATTTGCATTAAATATGATAATATGTCTATCAAAGAATATTCTCCCAATATTAAATTTGTGACTGAAGGAAATTATTTGTTGACTGAACAAAGAAGATTTCTAACACAAAACCAACAAGAATTCCCATTGATTCGAAGTAAAGTACTTGGCTGGGATTTTCATTTGGGTGGTATTGAAAGATTTTATCCATTAAGTTTTATGGAGAGACTAGAAACTTGCACATGGATAACACTATGTTTTTATATAAATTCAGATTTTCTACAGTTAAATAGAGTAGGATTAAGTGTAGAATTTGCAGAGCCTATGTATTGGGAAGAAGATGAACTGGTAATTATATCATTTGGTAACCTAACATATTGTAATATAATGTTAGATCCTGAATTTAAAAATAAAGAAAAATTTGTTAAATTACTAAACAACCAAATTGAATATGAGGATGTTCGAGGAGTATGTTTATCAGAAATCAAGTTTCTAAAATTGCTAATTGATTATAATGCTAACACTCAAGAAAAAATTAGATTTGATGTATTTGGATGTGGATTTAATTTGATTACAATGCAAGGTGGATGTATAAAAACACTTGATATTTACTAAATAATAATTTTTTTGTAAATATTGAATAAAATAATATATATAATAAATTATATATTTTAAATAATGCCATTAGAGTATGAATATAGATATTCGAATAGTTCATATGATCACGATGAAATTATTAAAAAACTAAAAGCGAATGGAGGAAAAATGCATGGACACTGGTTATTTAGAGTTCAAGTATATACAAATCCAAATGTTGCATCAAACCCTTATATTAGAGTTAGGGATGAAGGATTTAGAACAACTCTCACATACAAAACTAATGTTGGAAAAGAATTTGTTCAAGAACATGAGGTAATAATTGATGATTTTGATACAGGGTGTAAAATTTTGTTAGGTTTAGGATGTGTTCCAAAATATTATTATGAAAAAATGAGAGAAATTTGGCATATAGGTAATGCTGAAATATGCTGGGATACAAATCCTGGTCGTTATGATATTATGGAAGTTGAAGCCAAAAGTAAAAAAACTTTAGAGAAAACTGTTGAGTTACTTGGATTAAAAGATGTACCACATGATAATTTTACAGATGCCGAATTATACACTGAACCATTTGGAATTGTTATGCCAAAAAATGTGGATTTAACATTTGGAACTGTTAAAAAAATTTTAGGTCCAACTGTAACCAAAAATAAAATTAAATTTAATAAATTAGTTGATGCACAAAATA
>JACCDO011336626.1_pt1 | contig 22487 bp, 23 predicted proteins | sample 7446101 | NCBI WGS metagenome assembly JACCDO01 (sample SAMN15323440, study PRJNA562643) | freshwater metagenome | isolation source: river surface water | place: USA:Blue River Watershed | collected 2017-08-16
ACTCAAGACCGTCCAACTGACCTTTGACAACAACCAGGCTCTGCGCAACAAGAACTTCATCTCTCAAACCGCCGTCATCAACTCGCAAGCGGCCCTGAGCAGCGCAGAGGCCAATCTCCAGTCGGCCATCGCAGGCGAGCGCATCGCCAACAAGGCCGTGAGCGATGCTTTGCTGGTTGCGCCCTTCAGCGGTCAGGTGGCCAGCGTGTCAACCCAAATGGGTGAGCGCGCCAACGTCGATGCCCGCATCGTTGAAATTGTGGACCTGAGTCAAATGGAAGTGATGGTCACCCTCAACCCCAATGAGGCTTCAGCCATCAAGGTGGGACAAACCGCCAGCCTGCGTGTGGAAGGCGTCTCGCAGGACGTCACCGCCAGGTTGCAACGCATCAACCCCAGTGTTGACCCAGCCACGAGAAGCGTGAGGGCCTACTTGCAATTGCCCAGCTCCCCTGGTTTGCGTCAAGGTTTGTTCGCACAAGGTCAGATCAGCATCAGCCAGGCCAAAGGCTTGGCCGTCCCCCTCAGCGCCGTACGCAACGACAGACCCAGCCCCTATGTGTTCAAAGTGCAAGAGGGTCGCATTGCCATGCAAGCGCTTGAATTGGGCGTCAAAGGCCCGTTGAGCAGCGAGCAAGAGGGTGAAGCCTGGGTGATGGTCAAAGGCCTCAATCCGGGCGATGCGATTCTGGCTTCGACCGTGGGCACGGTTCGCGAAGGACTCAAGGTCACCAGCAAAGCCAAGGCACCTGCCCAAGTTGCACCGACGGCTCAAACAGCCCCGCCCGCTGCTGGTCAGGGGAAATGATCCATGTGGTTCACCCGCGTCAGTCTTAAAAATCCGGTCTTCGCCACCATGGTCATGCTGGCCTTTGTGGTGCTGGGCCTGTTTGCCTACCAGCGACTCAAAGTCGATCAGTTCCCCAACATCGACGTCCCAGTGGTCGTGATCGTGACCGACTACCCTGGCGCTTCGCCTGAAATCGTCGAGTCCGAAGTCAGCAAAAAAATCGAAGAGGCGGTCAACTCGGTGGCCGGCATCAGCAGCCTGTCTTCGACCAACGTCTTGGGCCGCTCAACCGTGGCCATCGAATTCCAACTCGAGATCAATGGCCGCAAAGCCGCTGACGATGTGCGCGAAAAAGTCGCTTCGGTGCGCCCCAGCTTGCGCGCCGAAGTCAAAGAGCCTCGCGTGATCCGCTTTGATCCTTCCAGCCGAGCCATTTGGTCCTTGGCGGTGTTGCCCAAAGCCGACTCAGCCACGAAATGGTCGGATGTCGACCTCACCACCTGGGCCGATCAAGTGCTCAGAAAACGCCTTGAAAACATCCCTGGTGTGGGTCAGGTGAGCGTGGTGGGAGGCACCAACCGCGAAATCAACCTCTACCTCGACCCCAACGCATTGAATGCCTACGGCATCAGCCCAGACCAAGTGGTCAGGGCCGTCAAGGCCGATGGCATGGACGCGCCGCTGGGCATCTTGCGCGATGCACGGCAAGAGCGTGTGGTGCAGATGCAATCGGCCATCAAACGGCCAGAAGACTTTGGCCAAATCATCGTGGGCAATGCCAACCGCTCATCGGTTCGCCTCTCGCAGTTGGCCCAGGTCCACGATGGGGCCTCTGAAATCGACAGCCTCGCGCTGTACAACGGACAGCGCACGCTGACCCTGAATGTGCAAAAGGCGCAGGACGAAAACACCCTGGACGTGATCGACAAACTCAACAAGGCGGTGGATCTGGCCAAGGCCGATTTGCCAGCAGGCATTGAACTTGTTCCGCTCTTTGACATCTCCCGGCCCATTCGCGTCTCGGTCAAGAACGTCAAGTCCACCCTCTATGAGGGTGCGATCCTCACCGTGCTGATCGTGTTCTTGTTCCTCAATTCATGGCGCTCAACGGTGATCACTGGCCTGACTTTGCCGATCTCGCTCATCGGCACTTTCATGTTCATGCAGTGGCTGGGTTTCACCATCAACATGGTCACCCTGATGGCCTTGTCGCTGTGCGTGGGTTTGCTGATCGACGATGCCATCGTGGTGCGGGAAAACATTGTTCGCCATGTCCAAATGGGCAAAAGCGCATTCAATGCCGCCATGGACGGCACTCAGGAAATCGGCCTTGCGGTGTTGGCCACCACCTTGTCCATCGTGGCGGTGTTTTTGCCCATTGGTTTCATGCAGGGGATCATTGGCAAGTTTTTTCACGAGTTCGGCATCACCATCGTGGCCGCAGTGCTGATTTCCATGTTCGTGAGCTTCACGCTGGACCCCATGCTCTCCAGCGTCTGGCACGACCCCAGCATCCATTCGCATGGCAAAGCCTTCAAGCCACAAAGCGTGTACGACCGCACGATTGGTCGAGTGACCCATGCCTTCGAGCAATTCACCGATTGGTTGGGCGACATTTACCAACACCTGCTGGGCTGGTCGCTCCATCATCGACTCACCACCGTGTTGATTGCAGTGGGCGTGTTTGTGTTGAGCATCGTCATGGTCCCGCTTCTGGGAACCGAATTCGTGCCCAAGGCCGACTTCTCCGAAACCTATGTCAAGTTCAGCACCCCCGTGGGCTCATCGCTGGAACAAACCGAGGCCAAGGCCAAGCAGGTGGAATCGGTGCTGCGCGAGATTCCTGAGCTCAGAGACAGCCTCACCACCATCAATACGGCGGGGAGCCTGGGTAAGAACAAGGCCTCGATTTATGTGCGGCTGATCGACCGCAAAAACAGAACCCGAAACGTTGACCAGGTCTCAGCCGACATTCGCATGCGTTTGCAAAGGATCGCGGGGATCACCGTCACCCACGTGGGCTTGCTCGATCCCGTGGGCGGGCAAAAGCAGCTGGAGATGTTCCTCACCGGGCCCGACCAAAACGAACTCAATCGGCTCGCGCACACCATGATGACCCAGTTGGCGCAGATCCCTGGCTTGGTGGATCTGGACTCCAGCGTTCAGGACGACAGCCCCAGGCTTCAAGTCCAGCTCAAGCGCACTGCTGCGGCCGATCTGGGCTTGAGCAGTGGCAATGTGTCGGGGTGGTTGCGCACCCTCATCGCTGGTGAGGACGTGGGCACTTGGCGTGATTCACGCGACCAAACTTATGACGTCAAAGTCAGGCTGGCTCCAGAGGCCAGACAACAAGTGGCGTCGCTTGCTCAGCTGCCCTTGCCGTTGGCCAAATCGGCGAACAACCCCAATCCTTCGGTGGTCAGGTTGGGTGAAGTGGCCGAGCTCACGAACAGCACCGGCGCCGAGCAAATCAATCGACGCGACCTCACTCGGCAAGTGGCCATCAATGGCAACGCCTACTTGCGATCCACCGGAGAGATTTCGGCCGACATCCGCAAAGTTGTTCAGGGGCTCAACCTGCCCCCCGGCTACGGTTTCCAGTTCTCGGGCTCAACCAAAAACATGGAAGAGTCCTTCCGCTATGCCCTTCAAGCCCTGGCCTTGGCGGTGATCTTCATCTACATGATCCTGGCCAGCCAATTCAAAAGCTTTTTGCAGCCTCTGGCCCTCATGACCTCGCTGCCGCTGACCCTCATCGGCGTGGTGCTTGCACTCATGATGTTTGGCTCAGCCTTGTCGCTGTTTTCGGTGATTGGCGTGGTCATGCTCATGGGTCTGGTGACCAAGAACGCCATTTTGTTGGTGGACTTCGCGATCCGTTCGCGCGAATCCGTCCAGCACGAAGATGGCTCCATGGGCCCCGGCCTGCCCCGCCACGAGGCGTTGCTGTTGGCGGCCAAGGTCAGGCTGCGACCCATCCTGATGACCACGCTGGCCATGGTTTTTGGCATGGTGCCTTTGGCACTGGCCCTGTCTGAGGGTTCAGAGCAACGCTCGCCCATGGGGCAAGCCGTGATTGGCGGCGTGATCACCTCCTCGCTGCTCACCCTGGTGGTGGTGCCAGTGGTGTATTGCTACTTGGACGATTTGTCGGTTTGGCTGGGCCGCGTCTTGGGCATGAAGACCGCCACGGCAAGCCCCCAGGTTGAGGCCAGTACCTCTGGCCAGACCGATAGAATCCACAAGTAATTTCTGGCTTTTTGAGAGCGATTCATGAATCACAACAAAGCACGTTTCAACATGGTCGAGCAACAGGTTAGACCTTGGCAAGTTCTAGATCCTGCGGTGCTCCAGTCCTTGTCGCGGTTGCCCAGGGAGCAATTTGTGCCAGCCGAGCTCGAATCCCTGGCTTACACCGACACCGACATCCCCATTGGTCATGGCGAAAGCCTATTGGCCGCGCGCATCGATGCCCGCCTAGCCCAAGACCTGCAGCTCAAGGCCACCGATCGGGTGCTCGACATCGGAACCGGTTCTGGTTTCTTGGCCGCCCTGCTGGCCGATCTCGCCCATTCCGTGGTTTCTGTTGAAGTGAATGCCAGCTTGGCCGAAGCGGCCCGCCAGCGATTGACCCGCTTGGGCAAGCCTCAGGTCGAAGTGCTGGTTCGCGATGCCAGCGCTGATCTGAGCGACCTGGGCCTGTTCGACGCCATCGTGCTGGGTGGATCGGTGGCCGAAGTGCCCGAATCCCTGCTGGCCTTGCTCAAACCCGGTGGCCGCTTGCTGGCTGTGGTGGGCGATGAGCCCATCATGCGCGTTGAGCGGCATACCTGCGTGGCCGCAGGTCAGTACGACTGCCAAATCCATTGGGACATCGTTACCCCCCGCCTGCACGGATTTGCAGAGCACCCCAGCTTCAGCTTCTGACCATGATTGACCAGATTTCTCCGCAAGAGGTCAAAGATTGGATCGGCAAGGCCTCGGGACAAACCAAAGCCTATGTGCTCGATGTGCGCGAGGCCTGGGAGGTGCAAACCGCCCACCTCCAAGATCCTGACCTCAATGTGATCCACATCCCCATGGGTGAGTTGTCCATGCGACTTGCCCAACTCGACCCCAAAGATGCGATTGCCTGCCTGTGCCACCACGGTGGGCGTTCCATGCATGTGGCGCAATTTTTAGCCCACAACGGCTTCACCCAATTGGCCAACATCTCTGGCGGGATACACGCCTGGTCGGCCCAGGTCGACGCCCGCGTCCCCACCTATTGATATCGATCGTCCCAATTGCCTTCATCTCCAGACCCTAAGCCTGAATTGAGAAAGACACCCATGAACGCACGTCTCTTGCCCCTGGTGGCAGCTGTTGGATTGTTCACCGCCACAGGCAGCCAGGCTGAAGACCTCATGCACTGGTACAAAGCGGCTCTGGCCTACGATGCAAGTTTCCGCGCTGCACAGTCTCAGCTTCAGGCCAACGAAGCCAAGGCCGATCAGGCCTTGGCAGGCGTGAGGCCCACGGCCAACGTTTCGATGGGAACGAGCCGCACTCAGCTCGGCCTGATTGCCGATGCGCCCAACTCCTTGGGCACTACCCCCTACGACAGAGATTACGGCTCAAGCACGGCCACTGTGTCTGCCTCTCAGCCCCTTTATCGTCCTGCCAACTTGCGCACGCTGGAGGCCGCTGAACTGCAAAGGCAACAAGCTCGCTTGTTGGTCAAATCGGCTGAGCAAGATTTGATGATCCGGGTGACGCAAGCCTATTTCGATGTGCTGGCCAGCCAAGACACGCTGACCTTTGTCCGCGCGCAAAAGCAATCGGTGGCTGAGCAACTGGCCTCTGCCCAGCGAAACTTTGAAGTGGGCACGGCCACCATCACCGACACCCGTGAAGCCCAGGCCCGTTACGACCTGGTGCTCGCACAAGAGTTGGCCTCGGCCAACGACCTGCAAGTCAAACAGCTGGCTTTCGAACAATTGGTGGGTCAATCGACCGCCAAGCTCAATGCCTTGTCGCAGTTGCAAAGCCTGAGCCCTCTTGAGCCCTCTTCTGACGCCGAGTGGGTCAAGCTCACCATGGCTCAACAAGCCTCGGTGATCAAAGCCCGTCTGGATGTGCAGGTGGCAGAAAAAGAAGTGGCCAAAGCCAAGGCAGCCCAATTGCCTACCCTGGACCTTCAGGCCTCTTCCAACTTCACCCACTTGCTCAATGGGTCTTCGACCTCTTCCACGATTCAGGGCAAATCGATTTCCTCGACCCTGGGCGTGGCCTTCAGCTATCCACTCTATGCCGGTGGCTCACTGACCAAACGCGAAATCGAAACGGCTGCCTTGCTGGCCAAGTCTCAGGCCGATTTGCAAGCGATTGAGCGCAATGCCTCTCAAGCCACCCGGACTGCTTTTTACGCGGTTCAGTCGGGCTTGGCTCAAGTCAAAGCCCTTGAGGCTGCAGAGAAGTCGTCTCAGGTTGCACTTGATGCCAACCAACTGGGTTACACCGTGGGCGTGCGCATCAACATCGATGTGTTGAACTCGCAAAGCCAGTTGTACGACACCAAAGCCAAACTGGCCAAAGCCCGCTACGACGTGGTGATGGCAACCTTGAAACTCAAGCTGGCCTCTGGCGTGTTGTCGGTTCAAGACCTGGAAGCGGTCAACCGACTCACTCAGCCCTGATCGGCTGGCTCGCTCAGACTCTGGACCAAGGCGAGCACCTCACGCACCGTGGCATCGGTTGCCCCTTGATGGGCTTGCGTGAACCGCAGCGCAGCCTGGCGTTTGCCCTCCAGCGCTTGGGGGTCTGCCAGCCATTGGGCAACCACTTCCAGCGCGCTGTCCCAACCCGTCACCCTTTGCGCGGCTTTGGCCGCCAAAGCCAACTCGGTGGCTTGCTTGAAATTGAAGGTATGGGGCCCCACGATCACTGGGCACTGACAGGCGCAGGCCTCGATCAGGTTTTGCCCACCCAGGCGAGCAAAGCTGCCTCCCATCAAAGCCAGGTCAGAGAGGCCGTAGTACAGGGCCATCTCGCCCAGGCTGTCGCCCAAAATCACCGTGCCCGCCGACATCACCGGCCATTCGCTGGGCTTGGCGGGCAAAGTTGAGCGCCTGACGATCTCAAAACCCCGGTTTTGCAAGGTCTGAGCCACTTCGTCAAAACGCTGAGGGTGCCTGGGCACCACCAACCAGTTTTGATCTGCAAAAAAGTGTGATGCCCGACCAAAGGCTTCAGCCCAAGCCAACTCCTCACCTTCGCGGGATGAGGCCAGCATGACCACGGGCCGATTCAAGCGCTGCCGATAGGCCCTGCCCTCTTGCCACCAATCTTGGCGGAAGCGGGCATCGTATTTGAGGTTGCCAACGGCGCGGGTGTTGGGCACGCCAGCGGCGCTGAGCCGCTTCGCATCGTCTTGGGTTTGTGCCAGGGCGAGGGTCAATCCTTGGTAGGCAGGCCGGGACCAAAACCAAAGGCGCTGGGCTTTCTTCAAAGACTGTTCAGACAGCCGTGCGTTGACCAAGACCAGCGGGACCTTGAATTCTTGGGCCGTGGCCACCCAGTTGGGCCAGACCTCGGTTTCCATGATCAGCCCCAGCCTGGGCTTGAAATGGCAGAAAAACGATTGGACGGATTTGGGGGTGTCCCAAGGCTGCCAGACTTGCACATCGCCAGGGCGCAAGCATTGCGCCATTTCTGCACGACCCGTGGCGGTGCCTTGCGTGAAGACCCAGCGCCAATTGGGCTTTTGCTCGCGCAGGCGTTCGATGAGCACACGGGCGGCACGGGCCTCCCCCAAAGACACCGCATGCAGCCACACGTCCACTTGCTGAGGCGCTTGTTCGTAATGCCCCCAACGCTCGTCCATGTGCTGCGCATACATCGGCTCGCTCAGCGCGCGCTTGCGCAACTTGCGTTTGAGCGCAGGCACCAGCGCATGCATGAAGGCGTTGTAGATCCAGCCCATGACTCAGCCTTGCTCCACTTTCAACCAAGCTTGCCAAACGGCTTCCAGATCAGGATGGGGACTCTGGAAGACGCTCAGCTGATGCGCCTCGTGCAAAGGCCCGGTGCGCCAAGCTGTGTCGTGGTTGTAGATCTGGACATGGGGCAAGCCCAAAGCCACCGCAATGTGACTCACCCCACCATCGACCCCAATGACGCCACAACATGCAGCAAGGCGACTGGCCAGCGTCATCAAGTCGTGCCTGGGCCAAATGGTGGTTTGAACCTGGCTGGCCTGAAGCTGAGACTCGATGCGCGCTGCCGCCTGAGCTTCTTCGTCGTTACCATGCATCAAAGCGATTTGGAAACCGCGCTGACCCAAACGCTGGCCCAAGGCCACCCAATGGGCTTGTGGCCAGGTTTTGTCTGCGCGCGAGGTGCCGTGAATCAGGGCCACCGTGTTGGCGGGCACTTGGTCGTGAGCCGTGACCTGCAACCAAGGTTTAAGGCGAGTGCTGCTCCACTCGGGCAAGGCATAGGACAAGGCTTTGGCGCACAAGATGCGGGAGCGCTCGACCGCATGAATGTGAACGGGTGTTTGCACCGCCTCGTCGGCCACCCAACGCGTTGGGGCTTCGTAGGAAGAGCCATCGGTCTGACGCGCCAGCGCCCAGCGCTGGCCCTGAGCTGTGCACCGGGATAAGGTGCTGATCAACGCCGATTTGCTCAGGCCCTGCGCATCGATCACTGCATCAAACGCTTGCGCCCTGAGGCTACGCAGCGACGCACGCCATTGGGGATGCCAAAGCTTCAGCCCCAAACGGCGCATCGGTAATGCATGAACGTGGTGCACAAAGGGGCAAGCCTGAAGGACCGAGGCGAATTGCTGATCCACCGCCCAATGCAGCTGAACCTCGGGCCGTGCGGCCACCAATTCGCGCGCTGCCGCCAGGGTATGAATCACATCGCCCAGTGAGGTGAGCTTGATGAGCAAGACCTTCAAATGGCAGCTCCGGCAGTGATTGAAGGCGGTCTCATCATGGCCAAGCATTGTAGAACTGGGGGCTTGCCACGGGCCTTAACGAAGCGCCTTAACGAAGCGTCTTCACGTAGGCCTCAACAAAGGGCCAAGACATGGGCCTGAAACGGGCCTGAAACGGGGCTTGAACGTAGATCCAATGGCCGGACTGGTGAGGCGGCGCCTCAGCGCGAGTCCATGAAGTCCAAAGCCAATCCGTGCAAATCGCTGTGTGGATTGGCGTAGCTGTCGACGATGCTGAAGTGGTGAAGTCCCGCCATCACGGCAGTCAGGGGGACACGGTCAGTACCCCAGCGGGCTGCGAGCAACTCGTTTTGCCGATGGAACTCTGAACTCTCCAAGCCGCCCACCACACATGCACATCGCCCTTTTTGGGGGGCAGGCATCCAGGCGGGGCTGCAACGCAATGCGTCTTCAGGGCTCAGTTGCAATGCGTCTTTGAGGAAAGGAACCTGACGGATCGATTCCATTTCATGCAAGCCTGAGATGGACATGCCCGAGCGGATGATCTGCTCAGGCATATCGGCGTCCACCTTGGACCACTGACACGCCATGAGCATGGCCACCAAATGGCCGCCTGCAGAATGGCCAGAGACATGCAATTGATCGCGATCACCGCCCCACACGGCGATGTTTTGCCAAACCCAGGTCAGGGCTTTGACCATCTGCAAGCAAATGTGAGGAACCGTGACGGCCGGGCACAGGGCGTAATTGACCACGACCACGCAATAGCCTGCGTCTACAAAAGCGGGGGCGACAAAAGAGTGATCGGATTTGTCCAGCGAGCGCCAATAGCCGCCATGGATGAAGACCAACACGGGCGCGTTGGGACGCTCTGCGGGGAAGATGTCCAAGGTTTCGCCAGCACCTGCCCCATAACTCACATCGAGGGTGCAACGCCTGTGGCGGGCAGCCTCAGAGTGTTTGGCCCAGCGTTGAAAGAATTCGGCGTGCTCTGGAACGAGCTGCCGGTTGTTGTACATGCGGTCCAGCCACTGCGGATCGACTGGATTCAGCCCCATGACTTTTTGGCTCCGGAACTCAGCGGCCCGAGGCCGTCTTGATGGCGTTGCTGGCTTCGTTGGTGGGGTTTTGCGATTGCGCGCCAGCCGGGTTTTGAATCACCAGGCCCAACAAACGGGCACCGTGCTCAACCGCAATCGAGCCGTAGGAGATGTCGCCATGAACGACAGAGTCTTTGTGGAACTCAACCCGCTCGCTGGCGTAAATGTTGCCTTCCACCTTGCCCGCCACCATCACGCGATGGGCGGTCACGTCACCTGAAACCTCACCGGTTGCGCCAATCGCCACGGTGACCTTGTTGTCTTTGGTGGTTTCGATGTTGCCGATCACCTTGCCATCAATGCGAACGCTGTCGTGCAAAACCAGACGGCCAAAAATTTGCGTGGTTTTGCCAATGATGGTGTCAAAGCGCTCTTGAGAGGAAGCGATGGGCTTGTCGCGTAATTTTTCAAACATGAGCACTCCAAAGAATTTAGAAATGTCAGCCACCTGATCGTGACAACATCAAGGTGGGGTTGAGTGCCCTGTCCTTGCGGTGGATTTCATAGTGAAGATGAGGGCCAGTCGAGCGGCCCGTGCTGCCCACATGACCCAGGACCTGCTGACGCTGAACCATGTCGCCTTCTTTGACAAAGCGCTGGCTCAGGTGGGCATAGCGGGTTAAGAAACCATCGGCATGCAGCACATCGACCACATTGCCATAAGAAAGATCACGCTCAGAGCGGATGACCTGACCCGGAGCGGTCGCCATGACGGGGGTTCCAATGGGCGCCACGAAGTCCAGACCTTCATGCATGGCCAAGTTGCCAGTGAAGGGGTCGGTGCGGATGCCAAAGCCACTGCTCAATCGGTGATCTTCCTGAACCGGCAAAGAGATGGGCATGGAAGCCAGCCAATCGAGCTGTGACTTCCATTGGTCGTTCATGTCGGTCACGGCACGTCGGGTCTGCTCGATGTCGAGTTGCATCTGATCGATCTCGTTGGGCAGGGGCAAACGGAATACCGAGGCAAAGGGACGGATGGATACCAAGGGGCCACCTTTACTGCCGTTTCTGGCGTTCTTATTCAGTTGGTCTCTGAGGCCAGGCGGTGTTGCAAGTTCCAGAAAACGATTTTTGGCCGCTTCAAGCTGCTTGACTTCGTTGACGGTCGATTGGAGGTTGGCCCGCAACTCGTCCACATTGCTGCGATAGACCGACTCCATGCGGCGTTGTTCCGCCTCCGTGGTCACGCCGCCAATGCTGCGGGCGAGATCGGGGTTGTACTCAACAGCGATCTTGAACCCCACGAAATGGAGCAAGAAACCCATCAACAGCAGCACAAGGCAAAGGGCCAAGCCAGCGGCAATCACGGTCCGGAAAGTGACCGAGATGTATTTGACTTCGCCCGTGGGGCCGGATAACCACATCAACTGCATGGCGCTGAATCATTCCTTCAATTGAACAAACCCCAAGCACTGGGGCAAGCTAAAAGAGCCTCGGATTCTAGGCATTTCACATCTGAAATCCACATTTTTTGTTAAGGCCAACAACGTCAACATGAATTAATCGACGTAACTCATTGATCCTTTAATGGTTGGACGCTCATCAAGCCAACATGTTGACCCAAACACTGCCCCAAATGATGGCCGGATAGCTGGCCAACCAGGCCCAAACGAAGCGATTCAGGCCAAAAAAACGAAACACCAGAAGGTGGAAAAAGAGGGCTATTGCACATTCCACCAAAGCCCATTCCACTGAAATGAAGGCCAGGGGAAAAGTGGCCTCCCAGCCCATGAACGACCACGCGGCAGCTTTGGCCACCCAGGGGCGGCGCCAAATGCTTTGGGCAGGCAAAGGGCCATGAAGGCCAGTGTCCAGAAACACCGAAAGTGCAGAACCGTCCCGCCATTGTGGTTGCAACCACTTGACCCAGCCTGCGATCACATAAGAGGTGGTGGCGTTCACCGCGATCCAACCCAAGCCGATGGCCCAAGCCAAGGGCCCCAGGTTCAGGGCTTGCAGGCCATGCGCCATCAACATACCGGTCAGCACCACCTGGGTCATGAAGTCGCTTCCCCCGTTGAAAGCTCCCCGCCAACGGATCATCCAAGCGATCTGGCCCAACCAAAGGAAGATCACCAAGCTGGGACTTGAGCCCCAAAGGATCAACATCAGGGCGCCGGCCATTCGCAAGCACAAATGAAGCGCATGGACTTGGGGCGCAAACAACCCATCCAACAGGCGATGCACCCAACCTGGCGGCACATCCTTGCCTTGGACCTGCCATGCCCAGGGGCCTTGAGGACTTTGTACCGTTCTCAAGCGCCAATATTCGATGCCCTGGATCAAGAGATTGACCCCACACAAACATTCGGTGGTTCGGATCAGGGTCGTGCCGTCCATCATTGCCCCCCCTTCAAGGGCAAGATGTCCGATCTAAACACTTGCAAGACGGCGTCTGGCCGGGTCGGGTCGGGATGCTCCATGCGAAGCACGTAATCGAAAGCCACGGCCTCAGGGTGTTGAAGGCGCAAGTCGTGCGCCAAATGCCTGGCCACCAACTCGCCACTCACCTCGTGGGCTTTGGCATGGGAGACCGAACTGCCAGCAAGGTCGCTGGCCCAATGGTCAATCAGGTTTTGCCTGGCCAGCAGCAAATTGCCCTCGGCGTTGTGAAACAAGTGCCAAGGGGAATAGGGCAAGCGTGGCCACCACAACTCAGGCTCACTCCATCGCCCCGCAGGGTCTTGCCAGCGCACCCAGACACGGGGCAAGTGCCCCACCACGTCGTAGAACTTCCAGTTGGGAAAAAAGCTGCGCAACAAAAACCACCAAGGCCCTTTGAGCGCACGACTGCGCCAAAGCAAGAGGCCCACCACCAGTAGCAAGTACAACGCAAAAACGCCCAACATCACCCCCCAAGTCTCATTGGCAAGATTGTCGCCGGGATCACAGACAGGCTTGCTCTCGCCTGTGGCTGAAGCTGGCCATCGTTGAGCGCAAAGGAATGCCGACGCGCTGCGGTTACAGTGCATGGCATTCCCGCCAGCAGTGTTGTCCCTTGCCATGAACGCATTCGAAATCAAATCCACGCAAGCGCCTTTGATGGCCTTGCACATCAAAACCGCAGACGCTCAGGTGCTGGCCTCTGCCCTGTCCAGCAAGCTGGCCGATCACCCGGATTTTTTCAACGGTGAAGCCGTTTTGATTGACCTCAATGCCCTGACGGAAGAACAAGGCCCTGTGGATGTGCAAGCTTTGTGCGCTTTGCTGCGCCGTCACCGCATGAACCCCGTGGGTTTGCGCAGCGCGAATGCCGCGCATTTGGCCCAGGCCGAGCTGAGTGGCCTTTTCGTGGCCGAGGCCCCTGCCAAACCCACGTCTGCCAAGCAAGCCCCCCAAGTTGCGACCGAAGTCACTCGCGAGGTGGTGAGAGAAGTGGTCAAAGAAGTGAACGTGCTTCAGCCCGCCATGGTCATCGACAAACCCTTGCGTTCAGGTCAACAGATTTATGCCAAAGGCCGTGACCTGGTGGTTCTGGCCATGGTCAATCCAGGCGCCGAAGTCATGGCCGATGGGCACATCCATGTGTACGCACCGCTCAGGGGTAAAGCGATTGCTGGGGCCAAGGGTGATACCCATGCTCGAATTTTCACCACCTGCCTTGAGGCAGAACTGGTGGCCATCGCTGGGGTTTATCGAACCAGCGACACACCCTTGCCGGATTCGGTGCAGTCCAAAGCGGCACAAGTCAGGCTGGAGCAAGACCGATTGGTCATGTCCCCCATGTAAACTCTCGCAGTTGTATGAGAAATCAGGAAGAAACGAATGACTAAAGTCGTAGTGGTCACCTCTGGCAAAGGCGGCGTGGGCAAAACCACCACCAGTGCCAGCTTCGCATCCGGACTGGCTCGCAAAGGGCATCAAACCGCGGTGATCGATTTCGATGTCGGCTTGCGCAATCTTGACCTCATCATGGGTTGCGAGCGCCGCGTCGTTTATGACTTCGTCAATGTGATTCAGGGCGAAGCCACGTTGGGCCAAGCCTTGATCCGCGACAAGAATTGCGACAAGTTGTCGGTGCTTGCGGCCTCGCAGACCCGCGACAAAGAGGCCCTGCGCATCGATGGCGTTGAGCGCGTGTTGCGCGAACTCTCAGACCTGGGCTTTGAATACATCGTTTGCGATTCGCCAGCGGGCATTGAGACCGGCGCCCTCATGGCCATGCACTTTGCCGACGAGGCCTTGGTGGTCACCAACCCCGAGGTGTCCTCGGTTCGCGACTCAGACCGCATTTTGGGCATGCTGAGCAGCAAAACCCAACGCGCCATCCGTGGCGATGAGCCCATCAAGGAACATTTGCTCATCACCCGTTACAACCCGGCCCGTGTTCAAGACGGCCAAATGCTGTCGCTCGAAGACATTCAAGACATCTTGCGCATCCCTCTGATTGGCGTGATCCCTGAATCTGAGGATGTGCTCCAGGCTTCTAACCAAGGCTTGCCTGCCATTCACATGGACCATTCAGACGTGGCAGAGGCCTATCGCGATGTGGTGGACCGCTTCTTGGGCGAAGACAAACCCATGCGCTTTACCCAAGCACCCAAATCGGGATTGATCAGTCGCATTTTCGGCAGGAAGTGACCATGTCGTTTTTGTCCTTCATCCTCGGCGAGAAGAAAAAGTCGGCGTCCGTGGCCAAGGAGCGCCTGCAAATCATCCTGGCGCATGAGCGCTCGGGACGAAACCCCAGCGAACCCGATTATTTGCCCGACCTGCAACGCGATCTGGTTCAAGTGATTTCCAAATACGTCAAGATCAACTCCAGCGACATCCAGGTTCATCTGGAGCGGGCTGACAATTTAGACGTGCTGGAAGTGAAGATCGAATTGCCTGAGTTGCGCTGAGCCTGTCGATCCCGCCCCACCCAAGCTGGCCTTGCTTGCAGGATGGGGCTTACTTTGCAGGTGTGGGCGTCACGCCTCGGGTGATGAGGTTGAGTGAGTTTTCCAGCACCACATCACCAGTGATTTCCATCGCATTTTTGGGGTTCCCCCCGCATGCCATGGCCATTTGTCTGGCATCGGTGTGATCGGCCACCGACAAACCCACACTCCCCACAAAAACGGGAATGATCGCCACTGGCCCCAACAAAATGACGGCCGCACTGCCCCCAACGGCTTTGGCGTTTTTCAGGTCTTGGTGCAACCAAACGTTTTGCTTGATGTGTTCACAAGAAGGGGACGAATACTCCGGCTTGCTGGGGTCTAGCCCAGCAAGGGTTTTTTGACTCTGGCTGGCACAACCGGTGAGGATCACAAGCGCCAGACCAATCGAACTGCGGAGCAACAACATCCCTTGACTGTATGAGATGTATTGAAAATTGACAAGAATTTCCAATTTCTTCGATCCGTCATGAAACTGAGGGGTCTGGCCCCTAAGATCACCCCCATGATCCATTCTGCCCCCCTCCCCACCCACGTCACGGTTGTTGGAACCGGCTATGTGGGCCTGTCTTTGGCGGTTCTTTTGGCCAGGCACCATGCTGTTAAAGCCTTGGACATCGATGCCCAGCGCGTCGAGCGCATCAACCAGAAAAAGTCGCCCATTCACGACCCCCTGATCGAAAAAACCCTGGATCAAGAGACTTTGAATTTGCTGGCCACCACCGATGCCAGCACGGCCTATGCCGACGCTCAGTTTGTGATCGTGGCCACCCCAACCGACTACGACCCCAAAACCAACCGCTTCAACACGTCAAGCGTGGATCAGGTCATCGCCCAGGCCCTGAAGTTGGCCCCCCAGGCATGGATCGTCATCAAGTCCACCGTGCCCGTGGGCTATACCGAAGCCCAACGCCAACACCATGACAGCGAGCGCATTTTGTTTTCGCCCGAATTCCTGCGCGAAGGTAAAGCCTTGCACGACAACCTTCATCCCTCGCGGATCGTGGTGAGCCCGCAATGTGAGGCGGCCGACCGCTTTGCCCAGATGTTGGCCCAAGCGAGTCTGAGCGCGGACGTGCCCAAGCTGACCATGCCTTGCACCGAAGCCGAGGCGGTCAAGCTGTTCTCGAACACCTACCTGGCCATGCGCGTGGCGTTTTTCAACGAGCTTGACACCTATGCCGCAACCCACGGCCTCAACACCCGAGACATCATCACTGGCGTCAGCCACGACCCAAGGATAGGCAACCACTACAACAACCCTTCTTTTGGCTATGGGGGTTACTGCTTGCCCAAAGACACCAAGCAATTGCTGGCGAACTACAGCGATGTGCCTCAAAACCTGATTCAGGCCATCGTCGAGGCCAACACCACCCGCAAAGACTTCATTGCCGATGACGTCATCGCCAAGAACCCGCGCACCGTTGGGGTTTATCGCCTGATCATGAAAGAAGGCTCAGACAACTTCAGAGAGTCCAGCATCCAAGGTGTGATGAAGCGCATCAAGGCCAAGGGCATCGAAGTCATCATCCATGAGCCAGCCTTGCAAGAAAGCCATTTCTTCCACTCGCGCATCGTGCGCGACTTGGCTGAATTCAAGTCCCAGTCCGATGTGATCCTTGCCAACCGTCAAAGCGCTGATCTGGCCGATGTCGCTCATAAGGTCTACACGCGCGATCTCTTTGGTCAGGACTGATCAGCCCACACTGAAGCTATAGCAGTTGGCAAGCCCCAGGTGCTTCACACTTCTTCAGGCTCGGATTGAAAGCCCCTGATCGAATTGAGCAACCGAATCGATAGAAGCACCTGAATCGAGCAAAGCACCCTTGAATTAAAGCGACCACATGGCCAAGGCGTAAAGGCTGATGCTGGCCAAGAACCCCACCGACCAGACCAAGGACCTCAGGCTGGCTTTGTCGGTGACGTAAAAAAACACATACATCACGCGCGACACCGTGAAGACCAAGGCCACGATCTGGAGCTGGGCCACGTCCACCCCAGCCAGCATGGCCAAAATCACGCCAGCCGCATAAACGGGAAACGCCTCCAAGCTGTTGGCCTGTGCATGGTTGGCCAAAGCCCTGCGCCCCGTCTGAGCGGCCATCCACTCGCGAGGGTTGTGGTTGTCATAGCCGCGAGCGCCCCACTTGGAGATCCCCGCACACACGATGGGCAACAAGCCCGCCAGCAACACACTGCCAATGACCCAGTTCATGATTGATCCTTTTAAACGGGTTGAACGTCGATGCCATCGACCAAGACCAATTGGCCATGGGAGTTGGCTTGCCTGATGCCAATGATGGCCTGGTAGGCCTCACTGTGGTACCAAGCTTCAGCCTGGGATCTGGACGGGAAAGCAATGACCACATGGCGCTCGCCCAAGCCACTGCCTTCGAGCACGTCGGCTTGACCGCCGCGAACCAGATAAGCCCCTCCAAAGGCTTTGAGCGTGCCGGGCACTTGCGCGGAATAACCCGCATAACCCTGCGGGTTGGTGATGGTGATGTGGCCGACGAGGTATGCAGCGGGCATGACAAACTCCTGTTCAAAAAATCAATCAACGGGGGGCGTGGTGATGAATGGCACGCCAGACTTTTTCGGGCGTGAACGGCATGTCCATGGCTTGAACGCCAAAAGGCCTGAGGGCGTCAACCATGGCATTGGCCAAAGCTGGCAAAGAGCCGGTGCAACCCGACTCGCCAACACCTTTGGAGCCCAACAGGTTCAGCGGCGTGGGGACTTCAACGGTTTCGGCCACAAAGCGCGACACATCGCCGATTCGAGGCATGGCGTAATCCATGAACGAACCCGTGAGCAATTGGCCATGGCTGTCGTAGATCGCTTGCTCACAAAACGCCTGCCCCCAACCTTGGGCCACACCGCCGTGCACCTGTCCTTTGACCAATTGCGCAGAGATGACCCGACCCAAGTCGTCCACCGCCACGTAATTGACCAAGCACGTCTCTCCCGTCTCGGGATCAATTTCAATCTCGGCCACATGGCACCCGTTGGGATAAGTGACCCCTGAGCTTGCCTCGCCCAAAAACGAGGTTTGAGAAAGCTCAGAGAAACGCGGATGCTCGATCAACTCAGCCACGGAAATTCGCTGAGTGGCTTGAGCCTCATCGACCCAATGACCCAGATCCCACTTCACCGATGACGCACCCAAAGCCGCTTGGGCCAAGGGCTTGAGCGCCTCTTGAATGCACTGGCACAAATGAACCAGGGCACTCCCGGCGCCATAGAGGGATCGAGAACCACCTGTGCCATTGCCGACCAATTCTTGACTGGGGTCGCCTGCGCGATAAACCACCTTGTCCATGGGCCAACCCAAATGGGTTTGCAAAATGTGGGCGAATGAAGTTTCGTGACCCTGACCAGAGGGTCCGGTGACGCCGAAGAGCGCGAGTCGGCCAGAGGCTTCGATTTGGGCACGCACTTGGTCCTTGGGCACACCGCCTGCGCCCGAAGATTCCAGGAACACTGAAAAGCCCAAGCCTCTTAACTTGCCCTGCTTTTGGGCCTGAGCGCGGCGCTCTGCGAAACCTTTGCGATCGGCCAGTTCCAAGGCCCTGTCCATGATCTCCTCGCAATGGCAAGCGTCGTACACATTGCCCATGGGCGTTTTGTAGGGGAACTCGGCCAAGCCAATGAAGTTGAGTCGCCTCAATTCGGCGGGATCAAAACCGTGCTCGTGAGCTGCATGATCCACCAAGCGCTCGATGGCATAAGCGATGTCGGGGCGGCCGGCCCCTCGGTAAGCCGAGATCGGTGTGGTGTTGGTGTAGATCATTCGCGATTGCATGAATAGCGCAGGCACCTTGTAAACGCCGCCCATGGTGATGGACAAATTGCGCGTGCCTATGAAGGTGCTCATCATCGCGTTATAGGCCCCCACATCCACCCAATCGTTGAAACGGATGGCGAGGATGCGACCTTGTTCGTCCAGCGCCATTTCGCCTTCAAGAATCAGCGCACGGCCATGCCAATCGCTCAAAAAAGATTCGCTGCGTGAACCAACCCAGGCCACAGACGCACCCAAATGCCTCGCCGCCAGAATCACACCCGCGTGTTCGCTGTATGCGCCGCCGCGCAAACCGAATGAGCCGCCCACATCCTGGGTTTCGATGCGCATGGCCTCGGTGGGCAAGCCCGTGATGGTGCTCAAAAAACCCCTCATGGCGTTGATGCCCTGGCTGGGCGTATGCACCACGGTCACACCGGAGCTCGCATCGTGATGCGCCACCACAGAACGGGGCTCCATGGGTGCACCGATGAGGCGTTGACTGTGAAGGGTCAAGCGACTGACCTTATGGGCACGCTCAAAGGCGAGGGTCACAGCTTGTTCGTCGCCCGCAGAGAAGTGCACCGAGAGGTTGTTGGGGGCTTGCGCGTGGAGCTGAGGAGAAGGGGCCTGCATGGCTTTGCGAACATCCACCACCGCATCCAAGGGCTCGTAATCGATCTCGATTTGTTCGGCCGCGTCCATGGCCTGCCAAAGGGTATCGGCCACCACGAACACCACGGGTTGCCCCACAAAGTGAACTTTGCCCTTGGCGAGTATGGGCATGCGAACCACGGTTTGATCGACGCCGTCCACACTTTTGACGGTGACCGGATGAGGTATGGGTTGCGCACCCAAGGCATCCATGTCTTCAGCAGTGGCCACCCAACGCACGCCAGGAGCGCTTCGTGCTGCATCGGTGCGAACCGACAAGATCTGGGCGTGGGCATGAACAGAACGCACCACCACCAAATGCAAGCTGTCTGGCCTCACGTGGTCGCTGGTGAAGGCGCCACGGCCGCTCACCAAGCGAGCGTCTTCTTTGCGTGCCGGACGCTGCAAAACGGGCGTTTGAACCGGGCTCATGTCTTGCCTCCTGTGCCAGAGCCAGTCGCCATGTTGTGCGCCGCCTCTTGAACAGCGCGAGCGATGTTGATGTAGCCCGTGCATCGGCACAAATTGCCCTCCAAGCCATGAACCACCTCAGCTTCGGTGGGATTGGGGCAAGTGCGCAGCAAACCCACTGTGGCCATCACCATGCCGGGCGTGCAGTAGCCGCATTGCAATGCGTGGCAATGCGAAAACGCTTCCTGGACCGGATGGGCCGGTTCGCCGGGATTGGACAAACCCTCAATGGTGAGCACTTCGCCGCCTTGGGCCTGCAGGGCCAGTAAGGAGCAAGACTTGACGGCTGAACCGTTGAGCAACACCGTGCAACAACCACATTGACTGGTGTCGCATCCCACATGCGCGCCCTTGAGCGCGAGTTGATTTCGCAAGACGTCCACCAGCAGGCTTCGTTCGTCGACTTGCACGCTGTGGGCTTTTCCATTGACGGTGAGTTCAAGCTTCTTCATGCGGGGGACTTTACCCAAATCTCAAAGGCCTTTGTGTCGCCTTCGAATGCCCGTATGCTTGCCCGCCATCCCCATTGAATGATCAGGAGCCAACATGACCGACACCCTCAACGCCAAGGGCCTGAAAACACGCCGAGAAGTTCTCGGCGACGCCTATGTGGATCAGGCCATCAAGAATGCCGATGACTTCAGCATGCCCTTGCAAGCCCTGGTGACCGATTACTGTTGGGATCAAATCTGGAACCGGCCTGGGCTGGATCGCAAAACGCGAAGCATCATCAACCTCTCCATGCTCGCCGCCTTGAACCGCAGCCACGAGTTCAAACTGCATGTGAAAGGTGCGATCAACAACGGACTGACCAAGCAAGACATTCAAGAGGTCTTGCTTCAGGTCAGTGTCTATTGCGGCGTCCCCGCTGGTGTCGAAGGTTTTCGCCTGGCTCGCGAGGCCTTCAAAGAGATGGGGATTTGATCGCTTCGAAGTTCAGATCAACAAAAGAAAACCGTTGAGGGTGCTCAAGGCACCGACCAGCCCCAATCCGCTGGCCGCCCAGAAAAACAATCTCTTGTCGGTGATCAAGGTGATGGACATCAGCACAATCGCGATTTGAAGCAAGGCCTCGGCCGCATCGAACCAGGGGTCGCGAGCCAGCGCCATATCGCGCTCATGCTCATGCGCTCTGGCGCGGGCCATGAGTTCTTTTTTGCCCTCACCCGTGTCAGGCTCACTTTCGTAGCGGGCGATGTTGCTGCGATAAGACTCCAATCGCTTGGCCATGGACGCTTTGACTTCAGCCGGAATCTGAGGCATTTGCATCTGAGTTTCCAAGTCATCTGCAGCCAGTTTCAACGCCGTTTGGCGGATGTTTTTGGCTTGGTAAAAACTGAAGGAATTGGCGGCCAAGATGTTGTTCATGGTTGCCTCCTTGGCCGCATTGCTGCCCCCCAAACTGGCAATGGCCAGAATCATGGCGAGCACCGACACCAGCATCGCGCACTTGGTCTTGAAAGGGTCGTTTTTGTTCTCACCCGCTTCGGCGACTTCTTGGACATCCACGGCTTCCATCCTTCTCTCCTGAATTCAAGGTTATGGGGTTGGCTCTCAACGGGGCCAAGAATAGCTCAGTTGTGTGACGCTTTTGCAGTCTGTCCCATTTGATGCAAAGAACTGGGGTTTCGCAATTTTCAAGCAAGTTTGGCGCTTCAGAATTCGGCACCGGTCTTCACTGGTCTGAACCGTTTCAGACCCTTATTTCGGAGTTCAAGTTGTTCCGATCGTTGTCATTAGGGGTGTCGCTGCTGACCTGGGCTTTGTTGTCCTGGGGAGGCGGTGTGACGGTGCTCAAGGCCTCTCACCAGTTTCCGGGTGGGCAGGGCGATGTGCGCGATGAAATGATGCAACTCATGGCCCGCGAGGTCAAAGCCGCTGATGTGAATTTGGACATCAAGATCCATCCCAATGGCAGCCTCATCAAACCTCTGGAACAGTGGAAATACCTGGTCCAGGGCCAAATCGACATGACTTTGCTGCCCCTGGATTACGCCTCAAGTGCACATCCTGAATTCGGCGTGACGCTTTTGCCCGGTTTGGTGCGCAACCACGATCACGCCCAACGCATGAACCAATCGGCTTTCATGAAAGACATTCGCACGATCATCCAAAAAGGTGGGGCCACGGTGTTGGCCGATGCGTGGTTGGCCGGTGGCATGGGCAGCAAAGACCGTTGCTTGCTTGAACCCAAAGACGCCAAAGGCTTGAAGGTGCGGTCTGCGGGAACGCACTTTGCCAAGATGTGGGCCGGCGCTGGGGCCACCCCATTGATGATGCCATCGAGTGAAATCCATGCGGCTTTTCAACGGGGCAGCATACAAGCGGTGGACACCTCTTCGGGCAGTTTTGTGTCGTTCAAATTGAATGAGCACATCAAGTGCCTGACCGCACCGGGTGAGGAAACGCTTTGGTTCATGTATCAACCCGTGCTCATTTCCAACAAAGCCATGGCCCAACTCAACGAGGCTCAGCGCAAAGCACTGATGGCTGCGGGCAAAAAGGCCGAAGCCTATTTCGATCGGGAATCGCGCAAACTGGACACCACCCTGATTGAGACTTTTCGCCAGCACAATGTGAAGATCGTGAGTCTCTCTAGAACCCAGGCCGACCAGTGGCGCGCGATTGCCCGGGAGACGTCTTACAAAGAGTTCGCCTCTAAGGTGCCTGGCGGGCAGGTGTTGATCGAAAAAGCCCTTTCGGTTCAGTGAAGCTCAGTGAGATGGACTGAAGCCATGCGGACAACGAAAGGCTGAATGCGGGTCAGGCTGAGCCCGCTTGTCGCATCAGGTTTTGTCGTTGCCCAATTGCATGAGGGCCGCACCCTCGCCCAACTGCAACAAGCCTGAGCGCGAAT
>JACCDO010340478.1_pt1 | contig 22474 bp, 20 predicted proteins | sample 7446101 | NCBI WGS metagenome assembly JACCDO01 (sample SAMN15323440, study PRJNA562643) | freshwater metagenome | isolation source: river surface water | place: USA:Blue River Watershed | collected 2017-08-16
AAGCTCAAGGTCTTGCTGAAGGCGGCACTATGTCTATTGTTTCAAGACAAGTTGAAATCAAGTGCTTGCCAAAAGACATTCCAAATCACATCGACGTTGATGTTAGCAATTTGGGCGTGAACGATTCAATTCACGTTGAAGAATTGGCCGCTAAGTACAAAGATTCTAAATTCCAATTCATCTTCGAAGCAAACGTGGCTCTTGTTGCTATCGTTCCGCCTGAAGAAGAGAAAACTCCTCAAGCTGCTGCCGCTGAAGGTGCTACAGCCGAAGGTGCTGCTGCCGCTGCTCCTGCAGCTGCTGGCGCAACCCCAGCTGCCGCTCCTGCTGCTGCGAAAGATGCTCCTAAAGCCAAAGCTTAATTTTAGGCTTTTTGCATTACAGCTTCATGGATTTTGATCACATTATCGTGGGCCTAGGAAATCCTGGCCCGCGATATTCGATGACTCGTCATAATGCCGGATTTATGTGCCTGGACTTATTAGCTCAGGAACATAGACAGTCTTTTAAATCCACACAGTCTGGTCTTTCTAAAAAGATAAATGCCGAAATCTGTGAAGTTGCAATTGAGGGCAAAAAAGTCCTCTTACTTAAACCCCAAACTTTTATGAACCTATCTGGAGAAAGCCTAAGAGCTCTTTTTGCAGAAGGAAGTCACTACTCTAAAATTCCGGTGATCGTAGTTCACGACGAAATAGATATTGCCTTAGGCAAAGTGCGGGTTAAGTCCGGCGGATCAGATGCCGGTCACAATGGTCTTGCAAGTCTTAGATCGCACCTGGGAACAGGCGATTTTTTAAGAGTTAGAATAGGCGTTGGAAAACCCGACCCGTCGAGCAAAATGGATGTGCCCGCATGGGTCCTCACAAAGTTCGACAACTCAGAGCACGAAATTCTTATCGATTCATTGGTCCGAGCTTGTGAAGGACTCCAAAGCCTGATTAAAAATCCCTCGAACGTACAACTTGCGCAAACAATAGTCTCAAAAGAAAAAGGAACTAAATAATTATGAGTTTACAGTGTGGAATTGTTGGCCTACCCAACGTTGGAAAATCGACTCTTTTTAATGCTGTATTGTCTAAGGTTAAAGCGCAAGCCGCCAACTACCCTTTTTGCACAATTGACCCCAATGTGGGCGTGGTCGAAGTGCCTGACGAACGACTCCAAAAATTGTCAGAAATCATTAAACCTAATCGAGTTGTTCCTACAACTTTTGAACTCGTGGACATCGCGGGATTAGTAAAAGGAGCAAGTCAGGGGGAAGGACTTGGAAATCAATTTCTCTCTCATATCAAAGACTGCCATGCTGTTGCACAAGTTGTTCGATGTTTTGACGATGACGACGTGATTCACGTTGGTGGCAGCGTCGATCCAATTCGAGATATAGAAATCATCGAAACAGAACTCATGCTTGCAGATATGTCGATTGTTGAAAAACGAATCGAGCGAATTCAAAAAATTGCTAAGTCTGGAGACAAAAGCGCGTTGATTCAAATGGCTTATCTAAATCGCCTCAAAGAAGCCTTGAACGCTGGAAAACCTGCAAGAACTGTTTCGGCAACCCCCGAAGAACTCGCTACAGTAAAAGACGTGCAACTTATAACCACAAAACCCATGTTGTATGTTGGCAATATCAACGAGTCTACCGCGGGTAGTGGTTCTGAACTTTCGAACCCCCATTACAAAAAATTAAAAGAATATGCTGAGGCCAAAGGGGCTCGAGTTATTCCTATTTGCGCCAAAGTCGAAGCGGAGTTGGCAGAACTTGGGCCCGAGGAACGAATTGAATTTTTGAAAAGCTTAGGTATTTCGAGTTCAGGATTAACAAAACTCATTCAAGCAGCCTATGAGCTACTCGGTTTGCGAACTTATTTTACAGCCGGCGTTCAAGAGGTTCGGGCTTGGACTATTCAAAGTGGCTGGAAAGCTCCGCAAGCTGCAGGAGTGATTCATACCGATTTTGAACGTGGCTTTATTTGTGCCGAAACTTATCATTACAACGACCTATTAAAAATCGGGACACCCGCAAAAGTAAAAGAGCAAGGACTTCTAAGACTAGAAGGTAAAGAATACGAAGTTAAAGACGGCGACGTCATGCTTTTTAGATTCAATGTTTAAAATACTTTTTGGAATAATTTTTTACTTTTTATCTGCCAATTTAAGCTTGGCAAACATTGATAACGAACATTGGATTTTTCACCATCTTGGCAAAGATTACTCTTTTAAAGCCGTTCCTTCTCAAAAAGGCCTTCCAAAAGTTCACCTCACCGAAATAGCGAAAACTTTTAATTTAAAAATTGAGTTCAATTGGGATTCCTTTCAAATAAAACTTATAAATCCATCTCAATCTAAATCTGTATCTTTCTATACATTTTCAAATCAGATCGAAGGATTCAACTTCACAACCAAACTCTCAAAATCTCCTGAATTCAACAAAGTCGACCTTCTTGTGCCAATAGATTTTGGAGATCGAGCACTAAGACCCTTACTCACCGGCAAAGCTCCACCCTACATCGCCGAATTACCTAAAAGAACTTTTGACGTGGTGATTGACCCCGGGCACGGAGGTAACGATTGGGGCACATCTTTAAAAACACAAAATGGAGTCTTAACCGAAAAGCAAATCACTTTGGAGTTTGCCAGAATCTTAAAATCACAACTCGAAGCTAACGGAATTTCTGCTCACCTCACTCGTGATGACGACGTTTTTCTTACCTTGACTGAAAGATCCGAAATCGCAAATCAACTTAAAGCAAAACTTTTTATTTCTATCCATATCAATTCCTCTCCAAACCCAAGTCACCGTGGTTTTGAACTCTTTGTACTGTCACTCAAAGATCAAGACTCAGAAACCCGCAAGGCCATCGAAAAAGAACAGCAACGGATCCCCGATAACTTGCCAGATGGATTTGAGAAAGCCTTGGCCGATCTTAGGGCCGAGGCACAACTGGAAAAAACATTAAAGTGGGCCTCGCTTATTTCGAACACGCTAAAAACCACAAGTTCTTCTGCTGGGTCACCTATAAAAATGGGTCCCTTTTTTATACTTTACGGAGCTGAAATGCCCAGCGTACTGATAGAACTCGGTTTTCTCACACACGCTGAAGACCGAAAACAGATTCTCGATCACACAAAAAGAAACTTGATTGCAAATAATTTATCTAAAGCCATAAGTGATGCCCTAAAGAAGGAACAACAAAAGCCATGACAAATTCAAACAAAAGAAGCTACCAAAGAAACAACGATTCTTTGAGACCCATTCGAATTGAACCTCATTATTACGATTATGCCGAAGGGTCTTGTCTTGTTTCTTTTGGAAACACTCAAGTCATTTGTGCTGCAACAATTGAAGAAAATGTTCCGCCTCACCTGCGTAACAAAGGCCAGGGCTGGGTGACAGCCGAATACAATATGCTACCCAAATCTAGCAAAGAAAGAATTCGCCGAGAACGCGACAAAGTCGGAGGGCGAACTCACGAAATTCAAAGACTCATTGGAAGATCACTTAGGAGTGTCGTCAATTTTCAGGGCTGGGGAGAAAGAACGCTAACTCTAGACTGCGACGTCATTCGAGCAGACGGAGGCACTCGAACTGCCAGCATCACCGGAGCTTTTGTTGCAATGGTTTTGGCGTTCAGAACATTAAAGAAAAATGGCAAGGTTTCGGACACCACCTTGTTTCCTGTTAAAGATTTTCTAAGCGCAGTATCAATTGGGATTGTGAACGGAAATGTTTTAACGGATCTTGATTACTCAGAAGATTCAGCAGCAGAGACCGACATGAACATTATCATGACTGGATCGGGAAATTTTGTCGAAATACAGGGAACAGCCGAGAAAGATCCTTTTTCACAAGCGGCCCTTCTGGATCTATTGAGCATGGGCAAAAAAGCCTGTTTAGAACTTTGTCATAAACAAAAAGAAATTCTAGGGGAGCTAAGTTGGAAAACATGATTCCTGGCAGTCCCAACGGAATTTATATTTCTAGCGGCAATCCTTCTAAATCATCAGAGCTAAAAAGAATTCTGATTTCGTTTTTTCCATTTCTTGACTCAAATATCCGCATCCGTGGAGCAAAATCTGCCGAAGAAACGGGTTCAAGTTATTTAGAAAATGCTCGAATAAAGTCGTTTGCTCTACATCGAGAGCTTTTAAATGAAAATTCAACTAAACATCTTATTTTTTCTGATGATTCTGGGCTTGAAGTGGTTGGCCTCAACTATGAACCGGGACTTTATTCGGCTAGGTACGCAGGAGTCCATGGAGTGAGCTCTGGTTTTGAGTCGCATATGAACAAAGTTTTAGAAAAACTTCGTTCGTACTCAGAATTAGACCCAGCTCGAGTGGCATCGATGCGATGCGCGCTTCATGTGTTGGCGTTTGAAAACAACGATCTTAGAGAATTTCAAGCCGAGGGCCATGTTCCTGGGAGAATAACAACAACACTAGGCGAAGGACACGGGTTCGGATATGATCCGATTTTCTACTATGAGCCTTCACAAAAAACATTTGGCCAACTCTCCGACCAAGAGAAAGATAAAATCTCCCACCGATTCAAGGCCGTTAAAGGGCTCGAGAAGTTCGGCGAACAGTTTAGAGCCTTCCTCTCAGCCCATTAAAACTCTAGGAATATTAAAAGATCTCTATCCCGAACTCCCAAAAAGTTTTTTAAATCACAGCAACCCTTTTGAGTTGCTAGTTGCAACTCTATTAAGCGCTCAGTGTACCGACGATAGAGTTAACAAGGTCACGCCCAAATTATTCGAATCTGGCCCCACCCCCCAACTCATGGCAAAACTGGGTGAAGCTAAAATCGCAAAACTGATTTCTAGTATTAATTTTTTCAACACCAAGGCCTCTAATATTTTTAAACTTTCCGAAATTCTTTTACAAAAACATCACGGGCAAGTTCCCACGACTATGCAAGAACTTGTTTTGCTGCCTGGCATCGGCCGAAAAACGGCCAATGTTGTATTAGGCAACGCTTTTAATATTCCCTCCATGGTGGTCGATACCCATGTTTCAAGAACCAGTCAGCGCCTTGGGTGGACTCACAATTCGACACCAGAAAAAATAGAATCCGATCTTATGAATATCTTTCCACCTAACGAGTGGGTAGATTTATCTCATAGACTTATTTTACTTGGGCGCCAGTTTTGCAAGGCCAGAAAACCCGACTGCCCAAAATGCCCACTCAACAAACACTGTCCAAGCCGGAGCCTTCATGAAAACTAGTATTCATTTTCTTTGTTTATTCCTGCTCCTAGGTTGTGCCTCAAAACCCGTTCATCTTAATTCAGGCGAGTTCATTAATTACGTTTTGTTAAATAATTTAAAAGACGAGACTTTAAACAAAGATCCCAACTCCGAAGAATTTTACGCCAATTCTTTAGGTGGTTGGACTTCTACCCAGAGTTTTCAACCCAGCGGGCTCAACAGTGTATTGCCCCTATACTTAAAATGGTCCAAACAGTTTTTTGCCAATTCTCAAAAGCCTGAAGGCATAGATTTGTTGAAATTATCGCCAGCCTATCGTCCTAGTTCCAAACATTTAGCCAACGAAATCTACAACAGATTTTTAATTCGTTTTAAATATTCTAACCCATCTAAAGAACTTGTCATAAGACCGGTCGAAGTTGACACAGGTTGCGACTCGCAATGCCTACCGTTGGTGTTTCACCTCGTTTTTCAGAAATCCCAGAATAATAGTTTTTCTTTTTTAGATATTATTCAAGAACCCAAGAGACCTCTAACTAAAGTGGGGCACCAGCCTTTGACCTTTGATGAAATCTCATTGCTTAAAAGTAATATTTCAAGAGAGCTACCAGGGCATTTCAACAACTGGGCCTCGGCACACACAACGGATTTGCTAGTATCGGGAATGGGGCAAACTTGGACCTTTTTAAAACCCTTTGTCGTCGAGGGTGGAGCCTATACATCCTATAGAGTTTATGAACTCTCACGGAAAACGCTGGAGTTTCTTAATGGCCAAGCCATTTATACGATCCAACCTATAACTGATCCTGTAAGGTCACTTTTACTTGAATCCGAATCCCAAGATTTAAGTTTGGATCTTGAGAATATTTTCTTGGGCAACCCAGACATTATAAGCAAATATCCACGCTTAGCGTTGGCCACAGTATCGTGGAGAATTCAAAAGGGGGCTTCTCGGACGCGTTATTCTGAAATCGTAAAACGTTATAAGTTTGACCTTTTTGAAGAGTGTTTGTTTCAGAATCTCATATTAAATACTCCAGAGGGACAAAACTATTTTCTGCGTAGTTTTAATCGAAACAATATTTGTCCAAGCCTAAATTTAGAACTTATAAGTCAATCACTCTCCCACAAGAACGACAAAGACTTAGTATTGCCGGTAAATGTTCCTCGTTATTTTGCAAACAACAAAATGCTATTTTTAAAAGCTATTCAGCAAAGCCAAAACAAGACAAACTCGTTTAGAGGAAACTGGGTTCAAGAGTTTCTGTTAAGATACCCAAATGCAGTAAATTTACTTCCGGAAAATGACAAAGTCGCTATTTCGCAACAATCTAGAAGAAACTTTCTTGAGCTACGTTTTGGAAACAGCATTAAATCAGAATATTCAAATCCCTTCATAGACAAACTCAAAGCCTATAGTTTCAGCAAAAATAGTTCCGAGAGCTTGTCTGATGCCAGAGTTATAGTTTTTATTTCGTCTACCTGTCCTCACTGCGTAGACTTTTTTAGGCAATTCAAAACCTCATCACTCTACAAACAAACTAAAGCCAAAGTTAAAATAGTCCACCTTGGGAGTTCTCTTAAAAATAGAGACTGGGTAGATTCCTTTTGCGCTGACACCAATTGGGAAAAGAGCGAGTGTTTAAACAATTTGAACCAGGTTTACGCTCAAGACCCAAACGTGGTGCAAACTTTGAAAGCACTCAACTACAGTGGGACGCCTCATTTGATGGTTTTTGACAGCAATAAAAAGTTACTAATTCCTAAATTTCCTTTAGAAATAAACCATAACGACCCGGCCTCAACCAGAAGCCTATTTGACGATCTCTACGAGTTGATTTTGTCCTTCTAGAATCAGAGTCATTATGGTTTTTTTGATAATTTCTTTTTTGTAAGCTGGACTTAAATCGTTATCATTTATCGAATTGATTTCGCCATGAATACCGGGCGAATCATATTGATACCAGCTTGCCGTCTGAGGATGTTCTCGCTTATCCAGCCAGCCCAAATATCGACCAGACACAAAAACGTTAGCATTTGCCCAACGGGTGAGCTGTTGCGTTTCAACATCGAGAGACGGAATCCTAATAAGTTTTTCAGCAAAAACATTGGGCTGAGTACGCGTTTCAAATACACCGTCCATACAGCCTTCATCGTCGTCACACCAATCACCAAACTGGTGTCTCAATTTGAGTTTTGTACTACCAATACTTGCCTGCCACTGTAGTCGTTCGCGAAACTTACTATTATCTAAACGTGGTAGTGGTCGAACTAAGGCATCATAAAGTATTTTTTTATTTAGCATTCTGCGTTTGGCCATTAGCTCTGGGCTTCGCGAAACAAAAATAGAGCGAATAGTCTCGCCGGCAACTTTCCAAGTATAGGCGTCTGTAAATCCGCAGTGGTAACCGTGTTTAGTTAACAATATTTGATAAAACTCATTTGGCACACGCCCGTGTTTTTGAATGAGTTTTTCAATATTCTGAGGAGATTTCACTATAGGATCGTCCTGAGATGCCCAAATAAAAGTTGGAGTCGAATTATAGTCTGAATATTCTACGAAGTTATTAAATTTCCACAAGTCTTCGGTTGTTTCAATTTTTACGCCTCTAAATGGAGCCTGGCCCCACTCCGTAGAAGCCGTGACTTTTTTAAAATAGTCCAAAGCTCCTTCTGCAAAAATCTGTGGAACAATCATGGACTTATCTTTTTCATCGATGTCTTTAATTATTTGCCCCGCCACAGGAACAAAATAAGAAATTTCTTTAAATTGTTTCCAGAAATATTTCTCAAACACATTTCCTAAAGTTGAACCATCATACAGACCCTCGATAGAGTCTTTCAGATTCACCACCGGACAGCCGGCAAAAACCGTAGAAATATATTTTTCACCATCAGGTTTTCTCTCGAATGAATTATAAAGAGAAGCATAAAGAGCTGCATGTCCCCCTAAACTCACTCCCGCAACATGGACTCTAGAAACTCTGTTTTTATACTCAAAGGAATCGGACTGTATAAATTTGGCGATCGAAACCAAATGTCGACCTTCTTCCAGTCCGCCGGCAGTAATGACATGATTCTGAACCTGAAAAGAACGGCTCGTAATGTTGGGAACCAACAACACATGAAAAGGACCTTCATCATATAAAATAGCTAAAAGGTATTTTAACGAGGCATTACCAAGCTCACACTGTAATCCACATTTTACAATTACAAGAGGTCTAGGGTCTTTGGTGGGCTGCAAGAACAACTGTGTTTTAAAGAAAAACCGATCCTCTTTATTTGGGATAGTCTCGCCGATTTCTTCGACTTTAAAATCGTCCAATAAATTTCGATCAACATTAAACTCCACAGTCTTCATAGATTTTGACCGATGGTATTCATATTGAATTGAAACAGATTTAGAGAGTTGTTCGTATTTGCCTAAGTTTTCTTTACCTAAAGTTTTTTCACATCTATTGAAAAATCCCTTTAAGAGCAAACCGTGAGTATCAGGACCAAACTCAGTCTCATCGACCAGCATTCTCGAAACATATTGATTATCACAATGCGCGACATCGCCTCGTTGTGGAGTCTCCTGCCAGCCGGCATCAGGCACCCATGGATCATGACTGCAAGAAACAACAAATAAACAACTTGTAAAAAACCCAAACCCCTTAATACCCATATAAGACATTTTAATCTGCGTCTTTCTCTAAGGTCAAAGGGTTAAACCTAAAGAAGTCTTTCTGTACCGTGCGCCCTATTAAAATACCTTTGCAGAAATCCCATCAGCCGATCGGCCACAAATTCATAGGAATAAAGACTTCCCGTTTCTTTTTGAATATCAGTCATAACTGAACTTTCAAAACCACAGGGGTTAATTAGCCCCCAAACTTGGGTTCCTGTAGCCACATTTAATGCCAAACCGTGGTAACTCACCCACTTTTTTGCGCTAATTCCTAGACTTGCTATCTTGCGCTTTGAATCTATCCAAACTCCCGTTTTACCATCGACTGTTTTCGCGTTGAGTTTGAATTCCTGACTTAAAAACTCACACAAAAGCCCTTCCAATGTTCGAATCAGGCCATGAACTCCGCTAAAAAATGGATCAGGGCTTTTCGTGTTTAGGAGTTTTACAATTGGATAGACCACAATCTGTCCCGGCCCATGATAGGTGGCCTGCCCACCTCTTTCGACTTCAAATACTGGGGGTAAATTAGCCGACTCAACTTTAAAAATCTGCGTATCCGGTTTTGTTAAAATATCCCTCTGCGCAGCTCGGCCCAAGGTTATAACTTCATCGTGTTCACAGAAAACTATTGTGTCGTCAATCTCTGAGGAAATTCTTTTATCAACGAGGGCACGTTGTTTGTCCCAAGCTGTTTGATAATTTATTCTCCCCCAGTTTTCAAAACGCATCCTACCTGAGTTCCTGACTTACCGAATGATGTTTGGGTTTTTTTTCAAAAAAGTGCACCGCCAAACCGTGAACACTTTCTGCCGCCTCTAAAATAGTTTCTGGCAAAGTCGGATGCGCATGCACAGTTTGTGCTAAATCTTTGGCTGTTGCTCCCATTTCAATTGCGACCGCAACTTGTGCAATCAGATTTGAAACCTCGGGGCCAACCATATGGGCACCCAAGATTCTATCTGTTTTTCGATCGGCAATAATTTTCACAAATCCTTCTGGACTTGATGCCGTTAGAGCTCTCCCATTGGCTGCAAAAGGACATTTTCCAACTACGGGATCCCATCCTGCAGCCCTAGCCGATTCCTCAGTGTGTCCAACAGTTGAAATTTCGGGATCAACAAAGATTGCCCAGGGCAAAGCTCTAATATCCATTCCTTTGTGATTTGGATCTTTAAAAGTTTCAATTGCCACTAACGCTTCGAAACTTGCTTTATGGGCAAGCATTGGACCACCAATGACATCACCAATAGCTGTGACGCCAGATACCTTAGTCTCAAGTCGATTATTGACGTCGATAAATCCTTTAGCATTTGTAGAAAGCCCAATGTTCTCAAGACCCAATCCTTGAGTGCGCGGTCTTCGACCAACAGTTACAAGCACCCAGTCACAATCAAAAGAAATTTTACCCGAGGGTGATTCACAGTTAACTTTTGCACCACCAGACGAATCTTCGACTCCCAAAGCTTTTGTGTTGAAATGAAGTTTGACTCCCTTTTTAACAAGTTTTTTCTGAACAACGTCAACGCAGTCAGGATCAGTCCCTGGCAGCAAGCCCGAGGTTGCCTCTACAACAGTGACTTCTGTTCCCAACTTAGAGAAAAATGTGCCAATTTCTAAACCGATAAAGCCACCACCGATGACCACAATTTTCTTCGGAATTTTTTTAACTTCGAGCGCTTCTCTCGAGCCCAGTACAGTCTTTCCATTGAATTTTAAAGTTGGAATCTCGATAGTGGAGCTACCCGTAGCGATAATAACTCTATGAGCTGACACAATTGTGTCAGCTGCTGCGCTTGTTTTAACGCTGCCATCGTAAGAATCTCGATTAGCTATAACTTTGATTTTTTTAATCTTAGATTCCTGAGCGGTTCGTTCAAAAACGCCTGTGCCCTGAAACACAGTCACACCATTGGCTTTCAAAAGCTGACCTACACCTCCGGTCAACTGCTTAACGATTCCAGCTTTCCAATCGATTAGTTTTTCAAGATCAACAGACAATCCACTAACTTTAATTCCCATTTTTTCGCCATTAGAAATTTTATCCACTAGCGAACCGGCTGTAATTAGCGCCTTCGACGGAATACATCCGTAATTTAAACACTCGCCGCCTAATTTGTGTCCCTCAATTAAAGCTGTTTTAAAACCTAACTGAGCAGACCTGATAGCGCCCACATATCCGCCAGGACCTGCACCAATAACTACAACATCAAATACTTGTTCATTCGACATATAAAAATTACACCATTTCCATTAACAAACGCGCAGGCTCCTGAAGGCGAGCAATAATAGCGTTACAGAAATATCCACCTACAGCACCATCAACAACGCGATGATCTAAAGAGAGAGATAAATGCATTGTTTTTCCAACTACAATTTCAGAATTTTTTACAATTGGCTTTTCCTGAACTTTATAAACACCCAAGATACCAACTTCGGGATAATTGATAATAGGAGTTGCAAACAATCCACCAATATTACCCATGGAAGTAATACTAAAAGTAGACCCTTTTAAATCATCTGGACTTGCCTTACCGGCTCTAACCTTGTCCGACAACTCGGCCATTTCTCTGGCGATTTCAACGAGACTTTTTTTGTCGGCGTTTTTAATCACAGGAACAACGAGTCCATCGGGTGTCGCAACAGCGAAACCGATATTGTAATATTTTTTGTAAACCAACTCCATTCCGTTAGCTGTTTCTTCTAAACTCGAGTTGACCACCGGAAACTCTTTAAGCGCTCCGACAACCGCTTTTACGATGAATGGCAAATAGGTCAATTTAACACCCATTTTTTCGCCAATACGCTTAGCTTCTTCTCTCAGTGAGACTAGCTGAGAACACTCGAATTCATCGACATACGAATAGTGAGGAGCTGTGTATTTTGATCTCACCATTGCTTGAGCAATAACTCTGCGCAATCCGCGCACAGGCTTACGTTCTACAGATTCTGACTGGTTAAAACTTGGACTTTGGTATTGAGGTCGGGCAGCAGAACTTGGCGAATTTTGATTTTCCAAAAACCTAAGTAGATCTTCCTCTAAAACTCTTGCCACTCCGCCCACAGCAGAGCCTGATCCCTTAACCTGAGACAAATCAACTCCCGCTTTATGGGCCATAGCGCGAACAATGGGCGCAGCAGGAACTGAACTTGCCGCAAGATTTTCAGCAGGAGCTCTGTAGGCTCCATTTCCGTTTGTAAAATGAGTTTGCGATTGCGCAGCCATCTGAGGAGCTTGAGGCATACTCGGAGCTGAAGCTGCCACTGGAGTTTGAACTTGAGCTGGCGCTGGAGCCGCCACTGATGGAGCTGTTTTTGCAGCCGAGCTCGAAGCTGTCGCGCCACCTTCTATTTTTGCCAAAACTTGGCCCACTTTAATCATTTGCCCTTCTTTAGCTGTAATTCCCGAAATCACACCACCCTGAGGAGCAGGAACTTCGACTGTCGCTTTATCTGTCATGACTTCTAGAATGGGTTGATCCGCGGCAACGGAATCTCCATCTTTAACAAGCCACTTAATAAGTTCACCTTCCTGAACACCTTCTCCAATTTCGGGTAATTTGAATTCCATTGTTGTTCTCCTTTTAAAGAATTTTTTAAGTTAACTCTGAGATAAGTTCTCTAAGACTTTTTTCGATATCTTTTTCTTGCGGCACCGATACATGTTCCAAAGTTGGAGCGAGCCCAATTCCCGGAACATGAAGCCCCGCTAGCAACGAAGGACGAGCTTTTAAATTATAAAATAATTCATCCACAGTCCTTCTTAACAAATGCTCTCCAAAATTTGTAATTTCGGTGTCTTCATTTAAAAACAATACTCGACCTGTTTTTAAAATACTTTGCTTAATTGTGGCCCAGTCATAGGGATACAAGGTACGCAGATCTATAACTTCAACATTGGCTACGTTTTCTTGCGCCAACTTTTCTGCCACTTTCTGTGCCATCAAGACATGCCGACCATAGGTCACCACTGTTGCAGTGTGTCCTTCTCTGACAATTTTTGCTTCGCCTATTCTAACAGGAGCGTACTGAACATTAGGCCAATTTGGCTTCCAACCCACTCGATCTTCACCCAATGGAGCATCAATCCGTGTTTTGAGTTCTTTCTCGTCTTCGGGTTCTCCAGGTATAAGCTCTTCGCCTTTATTTCTGAGCAAGGCTTTAGGAGCCAAAAACAAAACTGGGTTTGGATCTTCTATCGCCGACAGCATAAGTCCATAGGCATCTTTAGGATTAGAAGGCATCACAACTTTCCATCCCGGAAGGTGAGTCGCGATAGCATCAAAAGAGTGAGAATGGTAAAGGCTACCATGAATCCCCGCCCCCGAAGGCGTCATAACAACAAGTGGCATCGAAAACTGACCATTTGTTGACCACAGAGAATTCCCAGCCAACTTCAAAAGATCAATTGTATTAAAAATGTAATCACAAAATTGAATTTCTGCGACAGGCTTTTGCCCAGCAAGAGCCAAACCCATAGCACAACCAATAATGCCTCTTTCATCTAAGGGTGAGTTCCAGGCCGTTTTTAAACCCTGCGTGCAAGTAAACACACCACCTAGTGGAGGTCCTACATCTTCGCCAAAAATATCGGTCACTCCAAGATGAGTCTCGCCATAATGCAAAGCCAATCGAATAGCCTGCGCCATGTTTGCCATAAATCTACTGTCCCCCTTTTGCTGAATGCGGAAGACCGCCCACAAAATCACCCACAAAAGAATGATTTAAAACTGTCGAAGAATCTGGGTAGGGCTCTTGTCGAGCAACTTCCAAAGCAGAATTTGCCTCGTCCCAAGCTGACTTGTACATCGCCTCAATTTCGACTTTAGACAACCAACCATTTTTTACTAATTTTTTTTCAAAAGTCTCAATTGGACAAATTTCTTCTTTAATTCGATTGGCACCAGTCGACGAGCTGTGCCCATATAATCGCGAACACGCCACTTCCAACAAGTAGGGCTTTCTTCTGTTTCGAACATAATCTAAGGCTTCCTCTAGTCCTGCCCAAACTTTTTCAGGATTATGTCCTTCAACTGTTGCCGTTTTAATTCCAAAAGCCTTACCTCTATCCGAGATAAGTTTTTCTCCGTGCTGTGTACCCGCAGGAGTCGATATTCCAAATTGATTGTTTGTGACAATCATCAACAAAGGTAATTCGTCTTGAGGTCTTGAGCTCCACACCAATGACGATGCAAAATCTCCCTCGGCAGTTCCGGCATCTCCACCCACAACTACAGTGACACCCGATTTTTCGCCTTTATCTGCAGCTCTTTTTTGAGCCAGCGCAGTTCCGGGTGCAACAACAAATTGAGTTTCAATTGTTGAAGTCACCGGCATCACATTCCATTCTTTTTTTGCCACGTGAGAAACGAAATTTCTGCCTCCCGAAAAAGGATCATTATGAGAACTTCTCATTTGCCGAATCATGTCTATCATGGGCAATCCCATAGCAAGAAGCACACCGTTGCTCCTGTAATGTAGGTGCAAAATATCCGCGCCTACGCCTTGTCCTTTTTCAATCTGCAGCCCCAAAGAAATATTAAACGCTTCCTCACCGGGACCACCAATCCAAAAGAACCCATCTCCGGTTTTAGCCATTTTAATAATGCGCTCTTCAAGGACTCGATTTCTAACCATCAATTCAAAAAACGCGATAGAAAATTCTTTGTCTTTAAAAGGCTGCGCAGGAATTCGAAGTTGTTTATTATCCAAAGTTGTTTCCCTCATACCTAATCTTTCTTTTGACTTAAGAAATGACTCCACCCAAATTCATTTGAACATGAGATTTAGGCTTCAAAAGTTCGCCGTGACTTTTGTCGCCTCTCAATATTTTCTCGATAAAATATTCGCCGGCCCTGTAACTACTTCTCACTAAGGGACCACTGGCGACATACAAAAATCCCATCTGTTCACCCAAAGTCGCCAATTTCGAAAACTGTTCTGGAGTTACAAAGTTCTCAACAGGTAGGTGCCTTGGCGTGGGTTGCAAATACTGTCCTAATGTCAGCACCGAAACGCCAACGGCTAACAAATCCTTAAAGCACTCAACGAGTTCTTCTTCGGTTTCACCCAAGCCCAACATAATAGAAGTTTTTGTAATCACTTTTCTGTTCTGTGTTTTTGAAATTTTTAAATAGTCCGACAAAACCTGAAGAGATTGCTCGTATGTGGCTCGAGGATCACGAACTTTCTTTTGTAACCTTTTAACGGTTTCAACATTGTGAGCCAGTACATCAACTCCCGACTCAACCATGATCTCAATACAATCTTGGCGACCTCTCCAATCAGGAGTTAAAGTCTCAACCAAAATTCCAGGTTTTTTTTGTTTCACTAATTTCACTGTTTGAGCAAAATGGCTGGCGCCTTGATCCGGAAGATCATCTCGGTCAACGCTCGTTAAAACAATATACGAAAGATCTGTTTTTCCAACGACATCAGCAATTTTCTCGGGTTCATGAGGATCAAGCTGCATCCGAGGATTGCCGGTCGTTACAGCGCAAAACTTACAACCTCGGGTACAAACATCTCCCAACAACATAAAAGTTGCTGTTCCACCCGACCAACATTCTCCCAAATTTGGACATTTCGCTTCCTCGCAAACAGTATGGAGTTTGTTTTGAGCAAGTGCAGATTTAATTTCCAGAAAATTCTGGCCACCCGGAGCCCGAACCTTCAACCACTCGGGTTTTCTTAGCGTAGTTTTCATACAATTTTTGCCTACTGAATGTTTCATAATGGGATCGGGCTTAGGTCAAGAAAAGATCTCGTTATGCCTTGCGTTATTTGCCCACCCCAAAGACATCCTTTTTTTAGAGCTCTCGACTAGAATCAGGCTATGGACTTCAAAAAGGCTTTTATCGGGGTTGACGATCAACTTACAAATCTCAAGGGCAAGTGGACCCAGTGCTTCAACGAATTCAAATCCGCTTTAGAGCTTCAGAACGACAAAATTGAAATTCTAAATTTTGATTCTCAACAAATACCTGCCGCAAATACCTCTCCGTTCACTAAAATTCCTCACATCCTATTTTTTAAGAAAGACGATTCTAGAACCAAAGATTTAAATCGAATTTTTTCATTCTTTAGAAGCGCAGATCCCTCTGTAGGTATCATTGTGATTTCCGATTCACTGGCAACCGGAAAAGACACCATGAAGTGGCTCGACTTGGGAGCAACCGCGCTCATTTCTACAGAATCCTCAAGCTCTCACCTAAAAGAAGCCATTCGAGAACTCTTTGCTAGCCGAATCTTAAACCATTCAACTCGAGATTTAAGAGTCCCAGCAAAGCACAAAGTCGTTCTACACATTTCTAGCCTAGAGCAAGCGATTGTTTCTGAAACTCTCAATCTCGGTCTTGGCGGCGCGTTCTTGAGAGTTGTTCCCCAGGGCATTAAAGTTGGCGACATAATTGAATTTGAACTTCTTGTTTCGAAAACCGTCTCCGATCAATCCGCAAATCTAGGAGAAACATTTAATCCCCTTGTTTCAAAAATGAACTCGGAAACAACCTCGAACCAAGATAAAATCTCTCGTTTTTCTGGAAAAGGCTCTGTGGCCTGGGTTCGAACAACTCCAAGCCCAACAGGACACGAGGGCATCGGGGTTCATTTCACAGAGCTAGATTCAAGCACAAAGACCTTTATTTTGGACTTTGTTAAAACGCACGGATTTAAAAGTTTTATTCCTCAAACCTAAAAAACAACTAGCGCATTTCTTTTTCTATTTCGCTAGCCGTTCTTGGCAATCCCTCTGTGAGGTTTTCAAAGCCACGAGAAGTCACAAGAACATCGTCTTCGACTCTCACGCCTAAACCTCTCCATTCAGCCGGAACCGTTTGATCGTCTTTCATAAAATACAAACCAGGTTCAATTGTATAAATCATTCCAGGCTGTAATTTTATCGGTCGACCTTTTTCGTCAAAATAAGGATTCGCATCATGAACGTCCAGACCTAACCAATGTCCGGTTCCATGAGGATAGTATCTCCTATGAGACCCTTGTTTATAAATTTCTTTTGTCGACCCTTTTAAAAGTTTTAGAGTTTTCAACCCTTCGATCAGAACACAGCTTGTGGCCTCATGTATTTGGGGCAAAGTATTTCCAGGTTTTGAGAGCCTAAACGCTTCTTGTTGTGCTTCACAAACAATGTCCATGAGAGCCCTTTGTTTTTCAGTAAATTTCCCATTCGCAGGAATTGTTCGAGTGATATCAGAGCAATAACCTCGATAAATACAGCCCGCATCAATCAAAAACATATCTCCATCTTTGATTCGATCAAGATTAGTGTTGTAGTGCAAAATCGTTGCATTGGCCCCCGAGGCACAGATCGAGTTATACGCATTTCCAGTTGCGCCGTACTTTAGAAATCCACTCTCAACAATGCCCTGAAGTTCGTATTCCCGCATACCAGGTTCTATAGAATGCATAACATCTAAATGAGCTTTGACATTTATTTGAGAAGACTTTCTCATCAAATCGATTTCTTCTTTGTCTTTAACCAAACGCAAAGAATCTACCTGGAACCTAAAATCATACACAGCTTCAACTGGTAATTTAGCCTGTCTATGAGGAGGATGATAATCCTGCAAAATATCTTCAAATGTTTTCTTGTGCTCCGGATGCCCTTGCACATTAGTCATTATTCTCGGACGCATTCCAGGAGTTGGAACCGACATTAACCATTCCAAAACTTTGGCTTTAAGTTCAGAAATAACAAAACAGTCTTCTACGCCTGTTTCTTTTTTTAACCTATCGGCGCCATAGCGATACCCGTTCCATTGTTCTTTTTCTCTATCGCGCGGCAAACAAAATAATTGGGTTTTTGTTTGAATCCCAGCTCCCTTTTTTTCGCGCCAAACCAAAATGGCCGCATCCGGCTCATTTAAACCCGTTAAATACAAAAACCCATTGTCTGGCTGAAACAAATAATGATTATCGTGAGTTTTAACCTTTTCGCTCGCTGTAAAAAAAAGAAAAAGATCTTTATGAGGTGTTAAACTTAGGGAAAGTTCTTTTCGACGACGCGCATAAGTCTGTTTTTCAAAATAAAATGGTATCATAGGTTAAATGAACACTAACATCACGACTCATTCATTTCTACTCGGTTTCATGTCACTTTTTTCTTCTATGAGCTACAGTGGATTAAGCGTAGCCGAAGCTCCTATCGTTAAACATTCTATCGAAGCAATAAGAAAACCGGCCTCTAACACAAACGTGATATCGGGCTACGAAATTCCTAATCTCAAAAATCGAATGGCCTCTATTTTTCCACAAGCGACCTATTCGAAAAAATCCGATCTACTTCCATCGAATTTTGGCGGGACAAGTTTTACTGGCCTTGTAGCGAGACTTTTAGGAGAAGGCCTCAACAAACAATTCGAAGGCCTAAATACAAAACAAATTATCTATTACGGAATCGAAAAAGACCAAACCGTTGGTCTCGCACATGCTGCCACTAGCGAGTTTGCAGGGCAGCTTTTGCACACCATAGTGTTCTACACACCAGGTGGCACCGTTAAAAAAGTTGAAGTCGATGGCATCAATGAAAAAATTCAGTCGGAATTTAAAGCCGACAATATTCTCGATCAATTTGCCGGTTACCCCACAGAAGATTTCGAAGTTATCCGTGGTCGCAAAGGGAAAATTGTGAGCCGAGGAACTTTTCTATCCAAAGTAAAAAGACCCAAAAGCTCTGAGGGACGACAAATCTTTGAAAAAGTTTTACGCAGTGTCAGATATAGTGCAGCTTTTATGGATGTTGCCTATTTTATAACCCAACATCCCGACCAAGCCGACAAACCTACTCAAGAATTTCCCGAAGGAATTGAACTCACAAACGCCACTCCCACATCTGGCCCAGAGGCTTTTGTTGATAAGAAAAACATTGCTTCCCCTATCGATGGGAATCCGTTTCATCCCGAGCAAGACTCGGAGAGTTCAAGCTCCGAACAATAGTGCGTTTAGCTTGCCTTCCATATCGAGAGCCTTAAGATTATCAAATCCCCCAATACCCTGGTCATCAATAAATATTTGAGGGACTGTTTTTCTAGGAGCCGCTAGATGCAACATTTCCTGATACCTGTCGGAATCGCGAGTGACATCGACCAATTCAAATTCCACACCTTTTTTATTCAATAAGGCCACGGCAGCATCACAGTATGGGCAATAGTCTTTAGAATAAACCACGACTTTGGCTTGTTTTTTAGAATTCATTAGTTAGACCCCTGACTTTTCTCAGCTCTTTGCACCAAGTCCTTTAAAATTTCACTTGTGACCGCACCTTTTTCCTCGAAGCCCACTCTCAAAGATGGAAACAATCTGTGGTACCAAAAAGCATTTCTCACAATAGACGGCACATAATCCCTAGTTTCACGGTAAGGCATACTGTCTAAAAACATAATGGGATCTTCGATAAATCCGTAGCGTTGTTCCCATTTTTTCAAAGTCCCTTGGCCCGCATTGTATGCGGCCAAAGATTTTTCAACTGATCCACCAAACATTTGAATCAAACGCAGTAGGTATTTGGCTCCAACATCTATATTTTTTTCATAATCATAAAGCTCTTTGGCTTGTATTTTTTTTCTGACTCCCTTTGCAGTCGAAGGCAACACTTGCAGCAATCCTCTGGCATTAACCCCACTCGTAGCTGAAGGATCAAATCCGCTCTCCTGCCTTGCCAATCCCAACAATAGGGCAATATCAACCTGAGGCGACAACCTATCGAGCTGATCCAAAAAGGGTCTGGGGAATAAGAGTCTCAGAGTTTCTAAATTTACCTTTGTAGGTTTATGAATCACGATTTGATTAAGCGCGACTATTTGCAGCCTATGGTAACCCATTCTGTCAAAAGACCTAGCCAAAAACTGCATCATAGCAGGGTCCATGTCTTCACCCAAAGAACGTATAAAAAACTCACCGTATCGCTTTACTGCGAACGATACGTTTTCCAACTCGAGTAAAGTTAGAAGCCAAAAAAATCGGATATTGATTAAATCTTTCTCGGTTTCATTCTTGTCCGAGTAATAAGCCGCTTCCTGAAAAATAGTGAGCGGATCTTCGCCTTCGTCGGTTTTTGTCAGTAGTGTATGAAAAGAAATCGGAAATTTGTCTTTTAATAGTTTGCTCTGAAGCTTGTATTCTGACTCCTTACCCAGTTTCTTTAATGTCCGCATATACCAGTAGCGAACTCGGTACTCTTCTTTTCTTTGTGTCGAGAGCAAAGCTCTTTCAAAATTTAAAGTGGCACTATTTTCATTGCTATCCAAAAGGTCCCACAGTGCCGCTTTAAAAAAAGCAAACTCAGAACCAGGATCCTCTTTGGACAGACATTCTAGTCCCTGTTTTTCTAGCGACCTCATTTGGTGCCAAACATTATCCGGTCCCACGTTTTCTTGACGTTTTGAAAAAACTTCTGAGTTTAGGTGCACTTCCCATTTTCGGGCTAAAGCCAGTGAAAAATTCTTAGGGCACTCAGCCGTTTCTAGTGCAGCCTGAGTAAATTTCTTCATTTTGGATTTATCCCAATCGGGGAGCCGACTCAGAAGAATCGAGAATTCTTCTTTCTGAAGGTCTTTTACAAATCGAACATCAAACAAAGGAAACTTTTTCTTTTTTTGTTTATTGGAAGGTATCGAAAACACCCCTGCCTGTTTCTCAAAATAATCGGCCACAGCCACACAAAGTGTTTCGGGATGCTCTGCCTTACATGTTTGATCCCAGTCTGATGGCAAAAAGCCCACAGTCACTCTGTCTGCCAAGGCCGCCGCAGACTTCATGAGCTGCTCAACATTATTGGCTTTGAGTTTTTGCGATAATTCATCGACATTCCATGGTCGTAGGGCCACCTCAGGAGCTTTATCGTCTGTAAGCCCCAAAGTGTGAGAGACGTCTTTCTCCAAAAGAACTTTATCCGAATTCTTAAGAACCAAAAACACACTCGATACGGCCAATAAAACGCCTAACGCAATTCCCATAATTATGATGTTCGACTTACCTGAGCAATTTTTGTACGGCTTCATGAGACACTTTCAACACTTCAGTTTCTTTTCCACTCAAAGAACATCCGGCGGCCAACTTATGACCCCCACCTTGGGCGTTCAGAGACCGAGCCAAAGTCGCCACATCCCAGCCTCGTGACCTAAATGAAATTTTCCAATCTCCAGGAGATTTCTCAAAATAGAAAGCCGCTATCTCACACTTATCTGTAAGAAAAAGATTATCGATAAGGCCTTCTCTCTCATCGGGATCGCCGCTTAACTTATTAAAGTCTGAGTTATTCAGCACCGACCAAACATACCTTCCACCCAAATCAAAATGAGCCCCAGAAAGCATGTGCCTAAGAAGCGCAAAAGATCCCTGAGTTCGAATCATCATGGCTTTTTCTGCCACCGTTGTGTGCGAAAAACCTGTTTTCAAAAGTTCCGCCGCAATCAAAAGAGTTTCAGGCTTGGTGTTCGAATGTTTAAACATTCCTGTATCAAAAATCAGCCCAACATAAATGGCTTCGGCCATTGTTTTTGTTAAAGCCATTTTCTGTGACTGTATTAATTTAAACACAATCTCAGTTGTCGATGCAGCTGCCGGATCATAGAGCCTGAAGTGATAAGGATTATCGCCACCAAGAGCATGATGATCAACCTGTCCTAATCGACGAGCGTTATTCCAAATCAAAGTCGTTTTTTCGCCTATCCGGCTAAATCCGCCATCGACACAAATCATTGCGTCTGGCCATTCTGATTTATCTGATTTTATGATCTCTGAAGAGACTTCAAAAGCCTTCGCCTCAGATAAAAAATTATATCTTCTGGGACAAGGTTCTTCGTTAATAATTCGAACTTTCACCTGAGGATACTTGGCTGTTAATACTTCTTTTAAAACACACTGTGTACCAACAGAATCTCCATCGGCTCCAGCAGGTGCGGTAATTCCAATAATCTTGGCTTTAGCGCAGTCATTTAAAAAATCAGAAAAATTCATCATCGTTACTCAATATTACTTGAGAAGGCCTCGAATTACACTCAACCCAGTCACAATATTCTGTTTGCATACAAGATTCTCTAACTGTATTTTTCAATTCATGAATCTCAACATGACTTCAGAACACTTTATATTTATTCCTTCTGTGTTTTTTTTAGGCTGGGTCGTGGGATTTCTTATGGGGCAATTTAAAAGCAAAGCATGAGCTCCACTATAAAAATCAATTCAGTCGATTCGTTATTGCCCACGGGTTTCTCACTGGCTTCTAATGCCATAATGAGTCTCGTGGTGAGTCGTTGTCCCGAGATTTCTTTTTGGTCTATCTTTGAGTTTCAACTCAAAGACTCTCCAACTTTAGAAATTGGTCTATTTTTTGAACAGTCCGGCAAAGTATCGACCCATATTTTCAAAAAATTCCCAACAGACAGCGAAATCCCCCAGGTTTTCGAGTTTGTCAGTCTTGGCCAAGGGGATAAATTTCACCCAGCAGCTAAAAGTGCCCACTTGCATCTTAACCAGTGCGTCACCCCGGAAAGGCGATTTAAGCCTGTGGAATTCTCTCCGAACGCTTTTAGGCAGTTTAAATACAAAAACTCCCAAGGACTCTGGTGC
>JACCDO011874863.1_pt1 | contig 22466 bp, 20 predicted proteins | sample 7446101 | NCBI WGS metagenome assembly JACCDO01 (sample SAMN15323440, study PRJNA562643) | freshwater metagenome | isolation source: river surface water | place: USA:Blue River Watershed | collected 2017-08-16
CCTGGACGAATTCCGCTGGCTGCTAGAAGAACTCCGCGTCGGCCTCTACGCCCAAGAACTCAAAACCCCGGTGCCGGTATCGGTGAAGCGCTTGCAGAAGATTTGGGAGGGACGGGGGAGGATGTAGGGCGGGTATAAAAATTATGATATTTATTTGCCAAAATTCTTTGGCAGAACACAACCTGAAAAAATCTACTTGTTTTATTTAATCAAGATAATAGTTATTGAGGTACAACTGGTTGTAAAAATTATTAAGTCTTTTTTATGAAATTAATTGACATTGTATATTTTTTATACATATTGAATATGCATTTCCATTGTATCGTGCTGACGTTATGTGTTGGGCTGTTAGAATGCCGCGCTTCAATGGGGAGTCTCTATGGACGTGTTGATCGACATCATCTTGAAGGCAGGCCGCTCGGCAGTGGAATTGTCTTTGTTTATTTTGCTGCCAGTGATGGTGGTGATGCTGACCCTGATGCGCATGCTGGAAGCGCGGGGCGTGTTGGATTGGCTGGTGCTGCGTTTTGCGCCCCTGGTGCGACCTTTGGGGCTCACGGGGTTAGGCGTGTTTGCCGCGCTACAAGTGAATTTTGTGAGCTTTGCCGCCCCCGTGGCCACCTTGGCCATGATGGAACAGCGCGGTGCGTCGAGCCGCCATATCGCCGCCACCCTGGCAATGGTGATGGCCATGACCCAAGCCAATACCTCCATGCCCATGACCGCTTTGGGTTTGCAGTTTGGCCCGGTACTGCTGTTTTCCTTTATCGGTGGCTTGGTGGCAGCGGTGGCGACCTATTACGTGTTTGGTCGGGGCTTGAGCGCCGTGGAGCAAAACGTAGACGAAACCCTGCATCATCAAGTGATCGACAACCCCAAAGGCGTGCTGGATGTGATTAATCGAGCAGGGGCAGAAGCGTTCAAAATCGCGGTGGGTGCCATCCCCATGTTGGTACTGTCCTTGGTGGTGGTGCAGGCCTTGCGCGTATCTGGCGCCATTGCCGCCCTGACCACGTTGCTGGCCCCGCTGATGGCGACGATGAACTTAGACTCGGCCTTGATCCTGCCCACACTCACCAAATATCTCGGTGGCGGCACCGCCATGATGGGTGTGATGGATGAAATGCTGCGCCAAGGGCAAATTACGGTAGAGAGCCTGAATCGGGTGGCGGGTTTTCTCGTCCATCCCTTCGATATGCCCGGCGTGGCGGTACTCATTTCCGCCAGCCCCCGAGTCGCCGCCGTATTCAAACCCGCCGCCCTCGGCACCTGCGTCGGCATCGCCATCCGCAGCTTGGGGCACGGCTTTCTGTTTGCCTAACTCGGCTCTGCAACAGGGCGCCCCTGGGCAATCACGTGAAATTTTGGTGTTAATAATCCTTAAGACCTCACGGTTTTCCTGCAAGTACTAGCAAGACATCGTTGTTAGGGTTAGCGTAGGCGTCGATGGGTGAATCGAAATGGAAGCGGGTTTTATGTCATAAATATATTGAAACTGGTGTGTTTTTTCTAATGACTACGACATTCCGTGAACAATTCCGGGTGCTCGCGGGTAAGGGTGGTGAGGTGGTCTAGGCAGGAGCGGTCGATGGCCTTATCCACCTCTTGCCACATGATGCTCAGGGTTTTTTCGATGGGCACCGCATCCCGGTAGGGGCGCTTGGCGGTGATGGCATCGAAAATATCGGCGGTGGTGATAATGCGGGTGTCCAAGCTAATTTGCTCGCCCTGTAGTTTGAGCGGATAGCCGGTGCCGTCGGGCCGCTCGTGGTGGGCAGCGGCGATGCCAGAAAGTTCATGGAACACCCGAATGCGCCCGAGAATGGTGCCGGTATAGCTGGCATGCCGTTGCACAGCGGCCCATTCTTCAGCGTCCAGTTTGCCCGGCTTATCGAGAATGGCGTTGCTGACACCCAATTTGCCCACGTCATGGAGCAGCGCCCCCCGGCGCAGCCAACGGCGTTGCCCTTCCGGTAGGCCCAAGGATTCGGCAATCAGCACCGTGTATAGGCCCACGCGGGCGCTGTGACCGGCGGTGTACGGGCTTTTGGCATCCACCACTTGGCCAAAGGCTTCGGTGATGTCGTCCAGATAGTCCTCATCCACCGTCCGCTCATGGCTAGCGGGCTCCATGGCCAACACCTGTTGCTCCAGGTCTGGCGCGCTTAAGCCCGCCCAAAAAGCCGCCTCTTCGCCCAAGGCGGCGAAGGCCGCGCACAGCTCCGGGTCAAACCACGTGCCACAGCGTTTTTGTACTTCTTCCAGAGCTGCTTGGGGCGACTCGCCAAATTGGAACACGTCCACCACCTGCGCCAGCAGGGCAATGCGGGCATACAGGGGAATCGCCTGCCCGCTCAAGCCCTCCGGCAGGCCGCTGCCATCCCAGTGCTCATCCAGAGAATGAATGCCCGCCGCCACTCCAGCGGGGAAACGCAATTGCCGGGCGATGTCGGCACCGCGAGTACACCGGGTATGGATCAATTCCTTGGCGAAGTCTTCGCTGTTACTGAGCACATCCCAAAACGTACCCAAGCGCTGCACCAGCCCGCTGCGCTCCCCGGTATGGCGCAACACAAACCGAATCGCCTTGGGCAAACTGCCATCCACCCATTTGTAATCGCGCTTAAAGTTTAAATCGTCGGTGGCATACAACTGACAAATCCGCGCCGCGTTACTACTACAGCCCAAATCCTTGAGCAACAAGGTGTAATACAACTCCCATTGCTGCGACTCACTCAAGCCCAACTGCCGCCCTAGATGGCTGCCAATCCAACAACAACGCACACAATGCCCCGCCGGCTGTCCCTCGGTTAAATCCAGGGCATAACTCAAAGCACCAATCAACTCGGATAATTTTAGGGCGTGCATGGGGGAGTCCTCGTGTTAACGCCTACGCGGCAAGGGGCGGGCTGTGCTTATTATGTACGGGAACGGGGGCTGGATGGATGGGTTCTCTCTCTGGCACCCAACGTATGTAGTTCCCCTTGAACAACCCCGTTTCCCGCCGTGGCAAGCAGCTTGGCGAGATTTTGTTTGCTGTGGCCGAAGTGATGATCGAATTAATCCTAAAAACCTCATTTAGAACCGCAGAGACGCAAGGGCGCAGAGGAAAAACAAGAACTTAGATCATAGCCTCGGACAACCTGATAGGTGATGAATGGTGGAGAAGCAAGTTTTTGTTTTCTCTGCTGCTCTGCGCCTCTGCGGTGAGAGAACTGCTTTTTATAGGTTAATAGCCTTTGTTTTTGAGTGCGCTTCTGGGGAGGAACAAACGCGGGCAGCAAAGGGATGACGATAGGTTGCCCTGGTGCTACGATGGTCGGGGTAACGGCGATATTTTGAGCAGTGGGGCTAACTGACTGATGAGTAAGCTGAAAAATAGGCTTATCCACAGGGCCGTGCACAGTGTTGCCCACGGCGGGTGTGGATGAATGGCGACTTATTCAGGCTTGGGGAAGGTGATTTGCCAGTTTTCGCCTTGTTGGCTGATGCGTAGGCCGGGGCAGGGTAGGCTTAGGGCGAGCTCGAAGCGGGGGCCGGGGGCGAGGTAGCCTAGGTCTAGGGCGTCGTCACGGGGGCGGAATTCTAAGTAGCCTTGGCAGAAGGGGCAGTGGGCGCTGTGTACGCCCAGCTCTTCGTCTAGGAGTTCTTCCCGTGCGGCCCAGAGTTGCGGGGCGTGTAGGGTGGCGCCGCACAGGGGGCAGCGGTCATTACGTTTTTGCATGGTGATCCTCGGGGGGAATAAGGGCATCGCGCAGCAGTAGGGCGATGTGTTGGGCGCGGCGGCCTGTGCCGTCGTGGATTTGGTGGCGGCAGGAAAAACCATCGGCCAGGATCAGGGTGTTGGCATCGGCGGCGCGCACGGCGGGTAACAGGCCCAGCTCGCCCATGGCCATGGAGGCCTCGAAATGTTCCGCCTCCAGACCAAAACTGCCCGCCATGCCGCAGCAGGAGCTTTCCAGCAGTTCAAATTCCAGACCGGGAATGCTGCCCAGCACTTTGCGCACCGATTTCATGGCGCCAAAGGCTTTTTGGTGGCAATGGCCGTGTACCAGTGCTTTTTGTCCAGCTAGGGATTTCAGGGGCAGTTTCAGGCCCTTGTTTTGTTCCCGCATGAGAAATTCTTCAAACAGAAACACCTGCTTGCCCAAGCGCCCCACTTGCGCGCCATCCAGCCCCAAACTGTAAAACTCATCCCGTAGCGCTAACAGACAAGACGGCTCCAGGCCGACGATGGGCGTGCCGCTGGCCAAAGCCGGGGCCAGGGCCGCCATGACCCGGCGCGCTTCGGTTCGTGCTTGTTCCACCATGCCGCTGGCTAGATAAGTGCGCCCGCAACACAAGGGGCGGCTGGGTTCCGCATCGTCGCTGGCGGGGCGCAGCACCTGCACTTGATAGCCCCCGGCCTGCAAGACCGCGAGCGCGGCTTGGGTAATGTCTGGCTCGAAATAATGGCTGAAGGTATCCACGAACAGCAGCACTTGACCACGGGGGACGGCGCTGGGTGTGGCGTCGGGGAACTCTGGCGTTTTGGCGACTGGTAGGGCCAAGGGACGGCGGGCGGTGATGCCCAACCAGCGTTCCCCCAGACGGGCCAGCCAAGGCCAGCGTTTATGGGCTTGAATCAGGGCACGCAGCCAAGGCCGTTGTTCGTGCAGCCAGCGCGGCAGTTGCGCGAACAAGCGCGCCCGCCGGGGTACGCCCGTTAGTTCGTTACGCTGGGCGAGGTATTCGGTTTTGATGAGCGTCATGTCCACGGCGCTGGGACATTCTTTTTTGCAGCCCTTGCACGACACGCACAGTTCCATGGCTTGGGCCAGCTGCTGGTGGCGAAACGGCTCCGGCCCCAGCTCGCCATTGAGCGCGGCCTTAAAGGCCTGCACCCGCGCTTGGGTGGAATGGGCCGCGTCGCCGCTAATGCGATAGCTGGGGCACATCACGCCCTTGCCCTCGCGCTGACATTGGCGGTTGTTCATACACACCGCCACCGCCTTGGCGTAATTGCCCCCCGTGGCCGGAATGCCCGCAAAGGCATCGCCTAAACCATAGGTATCGTAAGCAGACCAGTCGAGATGGGTTTTCATAAGCGCGCTCCTGGAGCGGAGTTCGCAAATTTCACGCCATGGGCGGGTTATTCATACAAACACGCTAATTCAATGGCTTAGAAAATCCTTGTGTCGCATTTCCATCAGCACAGATCGGGGCGCTTGTTTGGTTTGGTACTGAGTTTGGGGGCGGTGATATGATCCTGGCCCTCTTGGTTTGAGGGTTTGTTTATGTCCGGTCATTTATTTATTGTCTCTGCGCCCTCGGGGGCGGGGAAGACGACCTTGGTGCGGGGTTTGTTGCAGGAAGATCCCCTGGTGCATTTGTCGATTTCCTACACCACCCGTGCGCCTCGCCCCGGTGAGGTGAATGGGCGGGAGTATCACTTTGTCGATCAGGCCACGTTTCTCACCATGCGAGATCGGGGGGATTTTTTAGAGTGGGCCGAAGTGCATGGGAATTTTTATGGCACCTCCCAAGTGTGGATCCGGGAGCGTATGGCAGAAGGGCAAGACATTCTGTTAGAGATTGATTGGCAAGGGGCTCAGCAGGTACGCAAGGTAGTGCCCGATGCGATTGGTATCTTCATTATGCCGCCTTCGATGGAGGAGTTGCAGCGGCGTTTAACCGGGCGCGGCACCGATGCGGCGGAGGTGATTGCGCGCCGTCTGGCGGCGGCGGCGGATGAGATGAGCCATGCGGGTGAGTTCGGCTATGTTATTATTAACAACGAGTTGCGCGAGGCCCTTGCGGATTTGTGTGCAGTGGTGCGGGCAGCGCGCCTGTCCACATCCCTGCAACGCCAGCGTTTCCCCGAGTTATTTTCCACCCTTTAGCCTCGCTGACCTCCTGTTTTGCGAGGATTTTCTGGAGTTCTACCATGGCCCGTATTACGGTCGAAGACTGTCTGAAACGTATTCCTAATCGCTTCCAATTGACCTTGGCCGCCACCTATCGTGCGCGTCAATTGTCCTCTGGCGGCACCCCGATGGTGGAAAGTAATAAAGACAAACCCACGGTCTTGGCGCTGCGTGAAGTGGCCGCCGGTAAGGTGGGCCTGGAAATGCTGAACCGCGCCCAGGCGTAAACTCAGTCGAGCCGACTGTCCCGAGTGACTTTGTTGTAGCGAGGTTTTTATGCCACCACCTGGACAACCGGCTCCCTACCCAGGAGCATTGGACCAAGCGCCCATGTTCCTGGCGCCCGACCTGGATCATGTATCTGGGTTCGTGGAGTTCCGAGATCGCCTCGGGGCTTATCTCAAGCACGACGACATTGAACGCATCGAAGCCGCGTTTTATTTCGGTGCCCATGCCCACGCCGGGCAGGTGCGCACCAGCGGCGAGCCGTATATCTCCCATCCTGTCGCCGTTGCACGCATCCTGTCGGACTGGCATCTGGACCCGCAAGCCTTAACGGCGGCGCTGTTGCACGATGTCATGGAAGACACCTCGGTAACGAAGACCGAGATGCAGGCCCGCTTTGGCAAAGTGGTGGCCGAGTTGGTGGATGGCGTGTCTAAGCTCGACCGCATCGAGTTTCAATCCCAAGAAGAAGCCCAAGCGGAAAACTTCCGCAAAATGCTGCTGGCCATGGCCCGTGATGTGCGGGTGATTCTGATTAAGCTGGCTGATCGTTTGCACAATATGCGCACTTTGGACGTGCTGCGTCCGCAGAAACAGCGCCGTATTGCGCGGGAAACCTTGGAAATTTACGCCCCGATTGCCAATCGTTTAGGGTTGAACAATCTCTTCCGTGAGTTGCAAGAGCTGTCTTTCCGCCATATGTACCCTTTGCGTTATCGGGTGTTGGCCAAGGCGGTGAAAGCGGCGCGGGGTAATCGCCGCGAAGTAGTGAGCAAAATCACCCAAGCGATTCAAGAGCGTCTGCCAGCCGAAGGCATAGGCGCGGACGTGCAAGGCCGGGAAAAGCATTTGTATGGCATCTATCGCAAGATGCACGAAAAATCCCTGAGCTTTTCTCAGGTGCTGGATATTTATGGTTTCCGAGTCATCGTGGACAAGGTGGCCACCTGTTACCTCGCCTTGGGGGTGTTGCACGGTTTGTATAAGCCCGTGCCCGGTAAATTCAAGGATTACATTGCCATTCCCAAGGCCAATGGCTACCAGTCTTTGCATTCCACCTTGATCGGCCCCTATGGCACGCCGGTGGAAGTGCAGATTCGTACCCGCGAAATGCACCATGTGGCCGAAACCGGCGTGGCCTCCCACTGGCTGTACAAGGACACTGACAAGGGCCTGTCTGATTTGGAGCAGCGCACCCACAAGTGGTTGCAATCCCTGTTGGACCTGCAACACAGCAGCGTCGATTCAGCGGAATTCTTGGAACATGTGAAGGTGGATCTGTTCCCGTCGGAAGTGTATGTGTTTACGCCCAAGGGCAAGATTTTGTCTCTGCCCCGTGGCGCCACCTCGGTGGATTTCGCCTACGCCGTACATACCGATATTGGCCACCATTGTGTGGCCTGCAAGATCAATCATGAACTCATGCCGCTGCGCACCGAATTGCGCAATGGCGATCAAGTAGAAGTCATTACCTCGGCCCATGCCACGCCCAATCCCGCGTGGCTCAGTTATGTGCGTAGCGCCCGCGCCCGCTCCAAGATTCGCCACTATCTGAAAAATGCCCAGCGTGACGAAGCGACCTTGTTAGGCGAACGCTTGCTGGCTCAAGCCCTACGCCCCTTGGGCCATTTCTTGAATCACATCAGCACCTTTGTCTGGGACAAAGTGGCGCGGGATGCGGGTTTGCGCAGCCGTAAAGAATTGCTCACGGACATCGGTTTGGGCAAACGGGTGGCCGGCTTGGTGGCACGGCAGTTATCCGATGAGCAAGAACAGCAGGGTACTGGCAGCCCGATCATGAAGCCGCGCAGTGCCACAGCGGTGCATATTCGTGGTGATGAAGGTGGCGCTATTCAATTGGCCAAGTGCTGCCGCCCCATTCCCGGTGATCCCATTATTGGTCTGATTCGCAAAGGTCAGGGCTTGGAAGTGCATTTGCACGATTGCCCCAATTTGACCAAAGGCAGTGCGGCGGATCGGGATAAGTGGGTGGATGTGGAATGGGAGTCCGAAGGCAAGCGCAGCTACGACGTGAATATCCGGGTGGTGGCAGAAAACCGGCGCGGCGTGCTGGGGCGGATTGCCATGGCGATTGCCGAGTCGGGGTCTGATATTCAAAACGTGAGCATGGATGAAGAAAAAGGGGTTTATACCTCCTTGTATTTCACCCTTCAGGTTAACAACCGCAGCCACCTAGCCCGTATCATGCGCGACACCCGCCGCCTGTCAGAAGTGGTGCGGGTGCAACGGGTTCGAGGCAACGAGCCGAAACAAATTCATTAACGGGTGCAATAGCGCCTTTACATCATTGAGCAATAGGAGTGGTCATGGCTAAAGAGTACGAATCCGAACATACGATCTTCATGCGGCAGTGGTTGGCTGCTCATCCCGAAGAGCTGCAAGAGCAAAAAGACGGTCGCGCCATGTGGTGGGACAAGCCCCAAGATGCCGCCGCGCAACGGGGTTACGATGCCGCCAAGGTGAAGCAAGAAGCCTATTTCGGCAACGGCATGTAAGCTCTGCGCCTGCTGCGCGCAGCAGTAAAAAAGCCCGCGTTACCGATTCGGTACGCGGGCTTTGTTTTGGTGGCGGGCCGAGGATTAGCCATGGTGCTCCTTTCGTGCTTGGAATTTATGAGCCAGCCCGGCGGCGCCAAAAGCGGCCAAGGCAAGGCTCATGCTGCCGGGCTCTGGGGTGTGGTAAATGCTGGCATTAGTGCCCAGACTCAGATTGTCAGCGCCGAGGGCGTTGATGACTAAGCTATCCGGCAGGCCTGTGACCGAAATATCACGGCTGACCGTGCCTCCGGCGGCGATGGTGCCGAAGTAGTACGCCGGGTCACTACCTACCAAACCGTCCCAGCTATTGGGCGTCAAATTAAAACCGCCAGTTTCCAGCGCCAAAATGGTGTTGAACATATCGCTGCTGGATTCATTGGTAATGGACACTGTCCACATACCCGTGCCCACGTTGTAACTCTGCGTTGAGATATAAGCGTACTGATCGGCGGTAAACACCCCGCCTCTGAGGTCGCTCAAACCATGCTCGTCGTTTAGGTACAAGTTACCGGGATCCACCCCTTGCCCTACGATGTCTACATAATTGAGTGCCACCGGATTGGCACTCGCTGCGCTACTGATAAGACACAGCGAGGACAGCAACGCACTTATCAGATGACGGGATTTCATGATGGCCTCCGTAATGAGAACCGCACACGGATGTTTTGCGCAGCTACGGATACGATCTCACCTGTGCAAAACACCCTAAGCCACTACAAGCAGATTTAGTGCCGGAAAAAAGCATGCTGGCGGCAAAAATGAGTGTGGGGCGGACGATGGCGCGCCACGATAAAATGAATACTATGGAATCAGTATGTTGAGGCCGTATTGCACTACGGTTTATTGCGTACGTAATGTTTATGGGTTATTGCAATGGCTTTACCGCTTCCGATGGTGGGCCTGCACTGTTAGCTAAAGCGACGGGGGCTGGCTTGCGGGAAATCAACGTGTAGGACGAATTCTTATATTTATTAGCGGCATAACAACTACAAAAAAGCCCTATCTTGGCCTTATGGGGCGTCTGATTTTCCGGCACTGCGCCGCCGTGTTTGCGCCTGCTGCTGGGTTTTTTGGCTGGCGGAGAGCTGTTGTTCAGCAGCCTGTTTGCGTTGTAAGGCTTGCTGTGCCCGTTGTTCTTGTAGGGCTTGAGCCTGCTCAGTCTGCTCAAGCTGTTGTTTACTCGCGGCTTTATTTTGTTCCGCTGCTGTACGGCTATCACTGGCCTGACGAGCTTCATGGGCTTCTAGCGCCTGCTGCTGCTCGGCACGGCGTTGCGTGGCACTGTTAAATGTGTCGGCTTGTGGGTGTTTTTGTTCCTGTTCGGCTCGCCGCACGGCCCGCTTGATAGCTTCCCCTTGCAGTTCTAACTGGCGCGCCGCCTCCATCTGATCCAGGTGCTGGGTTTGTGCGGCGGCGAGGCAGGCGTTTACTTGGAAGCGTTGGTAACACTGTTGGCGTGTTTGCGCTAACGCCTGGTCAGCGGCTTGGCGCTGTTGCTGGGCTTGTGCAATGTGCTCTTCGCCCTGACGGAGATAGCGGGCGCGAGCCTCTGCATCGTGTAAATCCGGGGCGGTTTGGGCACAACAGGGGAGGGCGAGGGCGCAAAGGCAGGTCAGACTAAAAACGCGCCGCAGCAGCGGGGGAAAAACGGCCATGATCGGCTGGAATGGAACAAATCGGCGCAGCTTACCCTAATCGCAGCAAAGCGGGTGCTAGAATGCCCGCCTCGTTTGGCCCGGCCTGGGCGTTTTACTTTGCACGTTAGAACCATTATGCAGACCGCTCCTCTCTCTTTCGATCAATTCAATACCTTATCCGATGAGGCCGCCCACGAACGCATTCGCGCTGCGCGGGCCCGTTTGGGTAAGCGTGCCGTGATTCTGTGCCACCACTATCAGCGGGCTGATGTGTATCAACATGCTGATTTAACTGGGGATTCCTTAAAGCTGTCCCGTTTGGCCAGCCAAACCGATGCCGAGTGGATTATCTTCTGCGGTGTGCATTTCATGGCCGAAGTGGCCGACATCATGTCCCGCCCCGAGCAAATCTCCATCCTCCCCGACATGGCAGCGGGTTGTTCCATGGCCGATATGGCCAATTTGGCGAAGGTGGAACGCTGCTGGCGCGAGCTCTCGGAAGTGATTAACCCGGACGAGCTGGTTACGCCTGTGACCTATATCAATTCCAGCGCCGATCTGAAGGCCTTCTGCGGCGAACATGAAGGCATCGTGTGCACCTCCAGCAACGCCACCACCATTTTGGATTGGTCGCTGCAACGCCGCGAAAAAGTGCTGTTTTTCCCCGACCAACATCTGGGTCGCTGGAGTGGTTATAAGCGCGGCATTGCTATGGATGAAATGCTGGTTTGGGACCCGGATTTGGAATACGGTGGTCTGACCCCGGAACAAATTCGTAAAGCCAAGCTGCTGTTGTGGAAGGGCCATTGCTCGGTACATCAAATGTTCCAGCCCAGCCATATTGCCCGCTTCCGGCAGCAATACCCAGATGGCTTGGTGGTGTCGCACCCAGAATCCGCATTTGAAGTGTGCCGTCAGTCGGATTTTGTCGGCTCTACGGAATACATCATCAAGGTGGTGAAAGAAGCCGCCCCCGGTACCCGCTGGTTGGTGGGTACGGAGTTGAATCTGGTGCAACGTCTGGCAGAAGAAATGAAGGCCGAAGACAAGATCGTGCAATTCATGGCGCCGACCGTGTGCATGTGTTCCACCATGCAGCGCATTGATCCGCAGCATTTGGCCTGGACGCTGGAAAACTTGGCCGAAGGCCATGTGGTGAATCAGATCTCGGTGCCTGTCCACGAAGCTGAAATGGCGAAAGTGGCCCTGGATCGTATGCTGGCCGTATCGTAGTTCGTGTTAATCCATCGCGTATTTATTTAGACTGGACATCATGCCTGTTAATTACTCCACTCCCGCTGCTGAACACCTATTTCCCGTCCCCGGCGTACGTTTAGGCATTACCCAAGCCGGTATTCGTAAAGCAAACCGTCGCGACTTGTTATTAGTGGCTCTTGAGCCGGGCAGCCGAGTGGCAGGCGTGTTTACCCGTAACCGTTTCTGCGCCGCACCTGTGCATGTGTGCCGCAGCCATCTGGCGCAAAGCGAGATTCGCGCTTTGGTGGTGAATACCGGCATCGCCAATGCCGGTACGGGGGAGCCTGGCATGCAGGCCGCCCAACAAACCTGTGCTGCTGTGGCGGAGGTTTTGGGCTTGAACGCCCAACAGGTGTTGCCTTTTTCCACAGGCGTGATTTTGGAACCGCTGCCAGTGGAGCGTTTGGTGGCAGGCCTGCCCGGCTGCGCCGCCGATCTGCAAGAAAACAATTGGCATGACGCCGCCCACGCCATCATGACCACCGATACCGTGGCGAAGGCCGCTTCTCGGCAGATCGTGCTGGCGGGAAAAACCATCACCATCACTGGCATCAGTAAGGGCGCGGGCATGATTCGCCCCAATATGGCCACCATGCTCGGCTTTGTGGCCACCGACGCCGCCCTCTCCCCGGCTCTTACCCAACAGTTGGTGAAAGAAGCGGCGGATGGTTCGTTCAACTGCATCACGGTGGATGGCGACACCTCGACCAACGACTCTTTCATCCTCATGGCCACAGGCAAAGCCGGTAACGCAGAAATTAGCGATGCCGCCAGTGCCGAGTACCAAGCCTTGGCCGAAGCCGTGTGCGCGATTGCCTTGGAATTGGCGCAAGCCATTATTCGTGACGGTGAAGGCGCAACCAAGTTCATCACCGTGCACGTGGAGGGTGGCCAGAACGAGGCGGAATGCAAGCAAGTGGGTTATGCCATTGCCCATTCGCCCCTGACCAAAACCGCATTTTTTGCGTCTGACCCCAACCTAGGCCGGATTCTGGCCGCCGTGGGCTACGCCGGGATCGACGATTTGGACGTGTCTGGCGTGCGCATGTGGCTGGACGATGTGCTGGTGTCCAAAGACGGTGGCCGCAATCCCGAGTACCGGGAAGAGCAGGGCGCGGCGGTGATGAAGCAAGCCGAAATCACCATTCGGATTGACTTAGGCCGGGGCGACGCCACTGCTAGTGTATGGACTTGTGATTTGTCCTACGACTACGTCAAGATCAACGCCGACTACCGTAGCTGATCGCCATATTCACAATACACAAAATAACTTGAGTAGCACAATCAAGTATTTTGTGTAAAGTATTTCCACATTCTTCGTATAAAATAGCTTTTTTCCATTAAAGGACGGGTTACATGAAAAAGTTTTCCGACCTCAAGATCTGGGTTCGCCTCACGATGGCGATCTGGTTGATGCTGGTATTAGCATGGACCGGCATGATCTGGTGGGGTAGCGTAATGAACCGTGAAGCCGCCGTAAATCAGGCCAAGGAATTTTCCCAAAGCATTCGGGAGATGACATTGGCAGGTTTGACCGGCATGATGATTACCGGCACGGTGGGCCAGCGAGCTGTTTTTCTGGATCAAATTAAACAGCTGGCCATCGTTAAAGAATTGAAGGTAATTCGCGGTCAAGCGGTGGTTAACCAATTCGGGCCCGGCCAAGCCATTGAATCCGGTAGCGACGAAATCGAGCGCCGTGTGGCTGACACGGGCCAAGAGTTCGTGCAAGTGGAGCAAGTGGGTAATAGCGAAGTGCTGCGCGTGGTTTACCCCGCCGCCGCCTCCAAAAACTACTTAGGCAAGAACTGCATTATGTGTCACCAAGTTCCGGAAGGTACGGTACTGGGCGTGGTGAGCATGCGTATTTCTATGGATCACGTGAATGAGGCGGTGCGGGATTTCAGCACCAAGATCTTCATTACCGCTGTGCTGCTTAGCATCCCGTTCCTGGCCTTTATCTATCTGTTTATTCAGCGCTTTGTCACCACGCCTTTGGAAGAAATGACCAATGGTCTGCGTGCCGTGGCTGATGGTCGTGGCAATCTTACCCGCCGTCTGGACGTGAAGAGTGACGACGAAATTGGTCAGGCCTCCGGTGTGTTTAACCAGATGATGGATCAGTTTGCTGGCTTGGTGCGCCAAGTGGGAAACACCTCCAACCATGTGTTTGACACCGCTCATCAGCTCAATGCTGGTGCCGGTAAGGTCGAAGCCAGTTCCCAACGTCAGACCGAGCAATCCGCTTCGGCGGCGGCAGCGGTGGAACAAATGGTGACCAGCATTTCCGCCATTGCCCATTCTGCCGAGACGGTGCATGAGCTGGCACGGGAAAGCCTGAGCCGCTCTGCCGAAGGTAACGAAAGCCTGGAACGTCTCATGGGCGCGGTGAAGAGTGTGGAATCGGCCGTGACGGGCATTGCCGAATCGGTGAATCAGTTTGTGGGCAGCACCGACGCCATTAGCGTCATGACCCGCGAAGTGAAGGACATCGCTGAACAGACCAACCTCTTGGCACTCAATGCCGCCATTGAAGCGGCTCGTGCAGGCGAACAAGGCCGTGGCTTTGCCGTGGTGGCCGACGAAGTGCGTAAGCTGGCTGAGAAATCCGCCCGTTCCGCGCTGGAAATCGACACCATCACCCAAAAACTGGGCCAACAGTCCATCGCGGTGAAAGACGCCATTTCCGACGGTCTGGAGCACCTGAACACCAGCCGCGAATCCGCCAGCTCGGTGCAAAGCGTGTTGGCCGCCGCCAGCGGCACCGTGGCGCAAGTGGGCCAAGGTCTGGATCAAATCGTCCAAGCCACCGAAGAGCAACAACGGGTCAGCGCTAACGTGGCCTCCAGCATCGAGTCCATTGCCGCCATGGCGCGCAACAACTCGGGCGCCGTGCATCAAACTACCGAAGCCGCGCAACAGTTGGAAAGCCTCTCCGAAGAGCTCAAGGGCGCCGTGGGCCAGTTTGTGGTCTAAGCTCGGCCAACGACCCTCGTAGTCTCCATCCCCGGTTTCGAGCACGAAACCGGGGATTTTTTTGTGCCATTTTTTTGCCAGCCTTGGTATTTGCCTAGCGCTTAGGCTACGCTGCCCGCCCTTCGCCTGCCCTTTAGCCGCCTCTGCGCGGCATTGTTATGTCCCCAACCCGCACCGCCCTTTCGCCCCATTCTGAGCGCTTGCTCCTGCTCACCCTCGCGGGCATCCAATTTAGCCACATCCTGGACTTCATGATTATGATGCCCCTGGGGCCGATCTTGATGCAGGAGTTCGGCATCGGTGCCCCGGCCTTTGGTGTGCTCGTAGCCTCGTACAGCTTTAGTGCGGCGGTATCGGGCGTATTGGCGGCCACGTTTGTGGATCGTTTTGAGCGCAAGCGTTTGCTGCTCAGTTGCTTCTTCTTGTTTGCCTTAGCCACCTTGGCCTGCGGTTTAGCCCCCAGTTACAACAGCCTGCTGGTGGCGCGAGGTTGCACCGGCATTTTTGGCGGCGTCATGGGCGCCTTGGTACAAACGGTGATTGGTGATGCCATTCCCTTCGAGCGCCGGGCGCAGGCCAGTGGCTTGGTGTCCAGCGCTTTTTCCCTGTCCACCGTGGCGGGCGTACCCTTATCCCTGTGGCTGGCGAATCACCTGAGCTGGCGCAGCCCGTTTTTATTCATCGCGGCTGTCAGTGTGATCTTGATCGCCATCGGCCTGCGCACCATGCCGGAATTGCGCCAACATCTAGGCGCCCACGAAGCCAAGCATTGGCTGTCCGCCCTATTTGCTGTGCTGCGCGACCGCAATCACCTGCGCGCCTTGTTGTTCTCCAGCCTGATTATCTTTTCCGGCTTCACCGTCATTCCCTACATCACCGTCTATGCGGTCGGTAATGTGGGCATCACCCAGCACGACATTCCCTTTGTCTATCTGGTGGGCGGCGCGGCCACCTTGCTCACCGCCCGGCGCATCGGCCACTGGGCCGACCTGCGCGGCAAAGTCCAGGTCTATCGCTGGGTGGCCCTACTGGCCACCTTGCCCCTAATCGCCGTCACCCACCTGGGCAGCGCGCCTTTATGGGCGTGGCTGATCTGCACCACCAGCTTCTTCGTGCTCATCTCCGGGCGCATGATCCCGGCCATGGCCATCATCACCTCCGCCGCCCAGCCCGCCCTGCGCGGCACCTTCATGTCCCTCAACGGCACCGTCCAATCCCTGGCCATGGGCTGCGCCACTACCCTGGCCGGTCTCCTCATCACCGTCACCCCCAGCGGCCAACTGCAACACTACCCCACCGTCGGCTACATCGCCCTAAGCGCCAACCTCCTCGCCATCGCCTTTGTCACCCACATTCAACTCAGAGACGCGGGGAAGAGGGGTTAGGGTTGATTGACGGGCTGGGGAACTGCTGTGGGGAAAATTACGCGACTTGGCTATTGGCCCAAGTGCTGAGTGTGGCCAGCATGGCGGTGACTTCATCCGTACTAGGGCCGGGCATCGTTTCTTCGCCATAACGGCATTCCACAGCATAGGGCGTGATACGAGCCAGCTCTTCGGCGCCGATAGGGGGTGGAAATCCGGCCTTGTCCAACTGATCGGCCAGTTCAAATAGATCGTGGGTGCGGCGAAATACCACACCCTTGGCAAACATCACGGCTTTCAAGTTCTTTTCCATGGCTTGCTGCGCGTGGAAATAAGCCAGTGCAGAACGAATGTGTGGCAAGGCACACAAGGCTTGGAATGCCGCTGTGTCATCTGCGGCAAGGCGCAGAAAACGCCGTGCCTCAGCCAAGGAGTTGGTCACGCAACACCTGTCCTTCCTTGAGTGCCCAATAGGGTAGCGTGCCTGGAATTTGACTGCGTTCCAGTGCTTCCTGCTCCGAAAAAACCAACACATCCACACCCACGCCCATGCCTCCCACGGCGCGGCGCAGACGCAGATACTCCGCTGCCTTGTCCGCCACATCCCGTTCAATGACCAGCAAGTCCAAGTCCGATTCCTCTGTGGCGGTGCCCCGTGCATAAGAGCCGAACAACACCACCCGCGCAGGAGCCCCCGCCGCCTCAATAATCCGGTCAGCCGCTGCGGTAATCGTTTCAATGCTCAGCATGAGGAACATTCCTGAAAAAACAGGGTTCTGATTCTAACAACGGTGCTTCTGCTTATAAAAACATCTTGTCGGTGCTTCGGCCAAAAAAATCCCCCACCACGGTGAGGTGGTGGGGGAAACAGGTACCTCGATTAGGAGGAAAGGAAGAGGGTTCTAGGCGCTGAGTTTTTGGCGCCAGTTGGGGTAGAGGTGGTCGGCGTCTTCTGAGAAGGAGAAGAAGGCACCGGCGAGTTCGGGGTGGTCTTGGGCGTAGTCGAGTAGGTTGATGCCTGCTTGCCAGGCGTCTTTGGCTTGGCGTAGGGAGATGGCACCGGCGGTGCCGCCGTCGCGGTGGCCGAAGGCGCCGCCGCCGCAGGTTTGGATGACGTTGCAGTGGCCCAGGTTGTCAAAAAAGCCGGGCAGGCGCAGGGCGTTCATGCCGCCGGAGATGATGGGGGTGGTGGCTTTCATGCTCCACCAGGGCTGGTGGTAGTAGAGCCCTTGGGCGGCGTCCCGTTCCAGCATGTGGGCCAGCAGTTTGTCGGCGGGGTCGCCTTCCATTTTGCCAAAGCCCATGGTGCCGGTATGGATGCCGGAGGCGCCTTGCAGGCGGGCCATTTTCATGTGCACCAGGGCGTTGTAGCCGCGCTTGGCTTGGGGGCTGGTGACGGCGCCGTGCCCGGCCCGGTGGTAGTGCAAAAATTGATGGGGGAAGTGGCGGCGGCACAGGGTCACGGCCATGGGGCCGCCCACGTAGCCATCCACTAAAAAGGCCACATGGTCGGCGTTCTCAGCGAAGGTTTCCAGGATGTATTCGCCGCGCCGGATCATTTCAAAGGGATCGTCGGCAGTGATGTTGGCGGAGAAGAGCTTGGCTTGGCCAGTGGCATCTTGGGCGCGGCGCATGGCGTCCGCCACTTTGGTAATGGTTTCTTTGAGGGGCGAGAAAATCTGGTTGCCCTGGGGTTCATCGTTTTTGATGAAGTCGCCGCCCAGCCAGAATTGATAGCAGGCGTCGGCAAAGGGTTGGGGACGCAGGCCCAGCTTGGGCTTGATGATGGTACCCACCACCATGCCGCCGTTATCCAGGGGGCGGCCTAACACACGCCACATGTCTTGGATGTTCATGGCCGGGCCGTCAAAGAGCTGGAGGTAGGCGCGGGGCACGTAGAAATCCAACATCTTGGCGTATTCCACATCGCCCATGCCTTGGTTGTTGCCAATGGTGAGGGTGAGGAAGGAGACGATCATGGCCCGGCCATCAATGATGTTGCGGTCAAACAACTCGATGGGGTAGGCGATTTTCATCAGCTCTTGCGCTGGGTCGATTTCATAGACCAGGGCGTCCACGCCTTTGGTGAAATCGTCGGTGGTGCACACATCCACATTAGTGCCGGTGGAGGATTCGGCGGCGAAATGGGCAGCGGTGCTGAGGTAATCCCGCGAGCCCTTAGGTTTCATGCGGTAGGCGCACAGCACATGGCGGCCACCTTGAATTAAATCGTGTTCATTCAGCGCCAGATTGGCGTAACGGTTTGATTGGTCCACGTCCCTAGCTCCTCGTTTTTCTGTCGGTTTTTGGCTTCTTACAGTGAGCCTTGGCCGCATCTTATCTGGCTTAGTAGATAAGGGACATTCAAGTGTTTTTATCACCACCATAAGCAAAGCCATGCCGTGGGACGGCTGGAGGGGGCGGGCCTCGTTCTACACGTACTCTAAGCGCGCATAGTCCCGCAGGCCGATGGGGCGCTTTTCAGGGCGCAGATAGGGCTTTTTTCGGCTCTGTTGCACGAAGTTCTGCGCACGATGCAGTTGGCGCAGGGTTTCTAGGCGCATGTGGCTCAGGTCGGGTAGCACGGCCAGGGCCGCGTCGAAGTCGTCCCCCTGTGGGCTGCCCAAGGGCGTGATAAGGGTGGCAATGTCGGCGCCTTGGGCGGCGGCCAGACCGCTGGCGGAATCTTCGATGGCTACGCAGGCTTGGGCCTTTAAGCCCAGTTGCGCCAACACATAGCGATAAATATCAGGCGCGGGCTTTTTGGCCTGCACCACATCGCCTGCCGCAATGACACTAAACAAGCGCGTGCCCTCGCGCCCCAAGTGCTGGTGCAGCAGGGCGAGCACGCCTTGTTCGTGGCTGGTGGTGGCGATGGCGAGGCGCAACCCGGCGCCGTGGGCGGCATAAATCAGCTCCCGCACTCCCGGACGCAATGGAATCGCGCCCCGCTGGAGGAGTTGGCTGTAATGGCGTGTTTTTGCGGCGTGAAGTTGGGCGATGCGGGCCTCGGCATCGGGCCGGGCCAAAAAGGCGGGATCCAGTTGCCGGGCATAATGAATGATGCGTTCTTTGCCGCCGCCGACGCTCAGCAAATCGCTATACAAGGCCTCGTGCCAATGCCAATCCAAACCGGCTTCGGCAAAAGCGGCATTGAACGCGGGGCGATGGCCCTCTTGTTCCGTGTCCGCCAGGGTGCCATCCACATCGAAAATCAGGGCTGAAAGTTCCATGGCGGCAGTTTATGTAGGGGGAACTATAAGGTACAGTCATGTTTTCTTATGTTGATGATAAGTCGGCTGGGCCATGAAAAACGTCACCCTACGCCAGCTCAAGGTTTTTGAGGCCGTCGCCAGACACCTGTCTTTTTCCCGTGCGGCGGAAGAATTGCACCTCACCCAGCCAGCGGTGTCCATGCAAGTGAAAAGCCTGGAAGAAGAAGTGGGTTTGCCTTTAACCGAGCAGGTGGGCAAAAAAGTATTTTTGACCAACGCGGGCGAAGAAATTGCCCGCCATGCTCGCGTGATTAGTCAGCAATTGCGCGAAGCCGCCGAAGCCCTAGCCGCCATCAAAGGCGTGCAAGGCGGGCAAATCAATCTGGGCGTGGTCAGCACCGCCAAATATATTGCCCCGCGCCTACTCACCCAGTTTCGCAAGCGCCACCCAGATGTGGAATTACGCCTGGGCGTGCACAACCGCGAAACGGTGATTCGTCTTTTGATGAATAACGAAATCGACATGGCCATCATGGGTCAGCCGCCCAGAGAGCTGGAAACCGTGTCTGACGTGTTCGCTGACCATCCCTTAGTCATCATCGCCCCCCCTGACCACCCCCTGGCCGGGCGTCGAGCCTTAGAGCCTGCGGCGCTGGCGGACGAAACCTTTTTAATCCGTGAGCCGGGCTCTGGCACCCGCGCCGCCATGGAGCGTTTTTTCTCCGAAAAAGGGGTGAATCTGAAACACACCCTAGAAATCGGCAGCAACGAAACCATCAAACAAGCGGTGATGGCGGGCATGGGCATTTCCTTTATTTCCGGCCATTCCATCTGTCTGGAAATGAGCGTACAGCGCTTGGTGTGCCTGGACATTCTCGGCACCCCGGTGATGCGCAAATGGCATGTGGTGCGGCGTGTGGAAAAATATCTGCTGCCCCATCTGGCCGCTTTCCAGACCTTTTTGTGTCAAGAAGGCGCCCAGCTCATTGCCGAAAGTGGCGTGCCTGCTTTTCCCCTCTCCACTCCCTAGATAGAATCCCCCGTTTTTCCCGGCCCCTGGCCGGGGGTAATGACATCTCATTCACTGTATTGGAACACCATGACTGACACTCTCGCCCCCTCCACAGTGGCGGCCATTCTGGCCGAAGCGCTGCCCTATATCCGTCGCTTCCACGGCAAAACCATCGTGGTCAAATACGGCGGCAACGCCATGACCGATCCCCACCTCAAAGAATGCTTCGCCCGTGATGTGGTGCTGCTCAAGTTGGTGGGCATGAATGTGGTGGTGGTACACGGCGGTGGCCCGCAAATTGAAGACCTGCTCAAGCGCGTGGGCAAAAAAGGCGAATTCGTACAAGGCATGCGCGTCACCGACGCCGAAACCATGGAAGTGGTGGAAATGGTGCTGGGCGGCCAAGTCAATAAAGAAATCGTCAGCCTCATCAACCAACACGGCGGTAAAGCCGTGGGTCTGACCGGCAAAGACGGCGCCTTCATCCGCGCCAAAAAACTGCTCATGCCCCACAAAGACAACCCCGAAGACCTGATCGACATCGGCCAAGTGGGCGACATCACCAGCATTGACCCCAGCCTGATCGGCCTGCTGGATTCCGGCGCCTTCATCCCCGTGGTGGCGCCTATCGGCGTGGGCCCGGAAGGCGAGTCCTACAACATCAACGCCGACGTGGTGGCCGGTAAGCTGGCGGAAATCCTGAAAGCCGAAAAACTGGTGCTGCTCACCAACACCCCCGGCGTGCTGGACAAAGACGGCAACCTACTCACTGGCCTCACCCCCAAAGAAATCGACGGCATGTTTGAAGATGGCACCCTCTCCGGCGGCATGCTGCCCAAAATCTCCTCCGCCCTCGACGCCGCCCGCAGCGGCGTGCGCTCGGTGCACATCATTGATGGCCGCGTAGAACACGCCCTGTTGCTGGAAATTCTCACCGACCGAGGCGTGGGCACGCTCATCAAGAGCAAGTAAGCCCGTCGTTCCCTCCCCACCGTAGCAAAGCCCTCGTTTGAGGGCTTTGCCCTATCTGCCGAGTGCACCGCCATGAGCAGCGATCCCATTTTCTACCGCAACGACCAATGGACATTAAGCGACGACCTGGGCATGGGTCGGGCGGGCGACCAAGTGGCGCGCATGGCCTTGGACGTGAGCCCGCCCTTTACTCTGGGCGTCACCGGCAAATGGGGCTCTGGCAAAACCAGCGTGCTGCGGCGCGCCTTCGCCACCTTGGGCGGTCGGCCACTTCAGCAGAAGTTGTTGCTTAGTGATGCCAAGATAGAGGGGAGCGATTCAGAGTGGGAGGCAATTTGTTTTAATAATAACGAACGAAAAAAAGCACTTGGCTGGAGTGACGGATATTACAAAAGGTTAAATACTACCTTGTGCGTTTGGTTTTCGCCTTGGCAATACCAAAACGAACCTAATCCACTAATTCCACTATTAAAAGAGATCCAAGCTCAATTTGAAGCCACGTTGGATCCTGGACTTCAAAAATGGCGAAAGATTAAAAAATCCGCTGGTGCATTGGGGCGTAGGGGTTGGCTTGCCGCTACCAAATTGCTAGAAACAGCAGCAGATGTAGCTATTTCACTTCATGCGCCTCAGGCAGATAAGGTACTGAACTCTTTAAAATTTGTAGGCGGGGTATCTGAAGGCGTTGCCAAATCATGGAAAGAAAATGCAGATAATTTAACTTCACTGAGTGATGGACAACGCTTCCACTTACTTTTTGAAGATGCGATTGATGAGGTACTCAAAACTTTTAATGAACACTTTTCCAATCCCCATGATCAAGTCGCTGAACATCGCCGCCTCATCATCTTCATCGACGACTTAGACCGTTGTGAGGAGGGGGTGATTGTGCGGCTGTTGGAGGCGATTAAGCTGTACCTCTCCAGCCGCCGCTGTGTGTTCATTCTCGGCTTGGATGATGGCGCGGTGTTGGATGCTTTGCGCCGCCATTGGCAAGACCGTTCCGATGACAGCAACCGGGAGTACCTGGAAAAACTGTTCCAAGGCACTCTGGCCGTGCCACTGCCGCGCATGGGGAATGTGGAAACCAGCATCACCACGCAACTGGACAGCCATTGGATTCCCCACGCGGCTACCCTGGCCCAAGACATCCAAAAGCTGCTGGAACCCAACCCGCGCAAAATCAAGAACTTCGTCAATGGTTTCTGCGCCACTTGGAATTTGCATTGGGGGGCGGTTATGGAAATTGGCCCACCTCGTAAAGACGAAGAACGGCGCTTTTTGCTGTTCTACTACCTGCGCCTCTACCACCGCCCGGTGTGGCGACTGTTGGAACGGCAGCCG
>JACCDO012375043.1_pt1 | contig 22463 bp, 15 predicted proteins | sample 7446101 | NCBI WGS metagenome assembly JACCDO01 (sample SAMN15323440, study PRJNA562643) | freshwater metagenome | isolation source: river surface water | place: USA:Blue River Watershed | collected 2017-08-16
CTGGAGCAATGGCTGGAGCAATGGCTGGTGCAATGGCTGGTGTAATGGCTGGGATGGATGAAGTGGTAGACAATCGTTTTGATGACCTTCCCCCAAGAATGCCCGGTAAAATCGATGTCATTACAGAAGCAAGTCCCCCTGTTGGTGAACCCGGGGCTCAAGTGAATCTATGGATTGCTGGTAGAGACTTCCCTAATGATGTTCAAGTCAAATTCAGCTTGTCTGGTATGGGACCTGCTTATTTCAACAATCAACCGATTGCCCATCAAGTCGTGAAAAAAACAGATAGTTCCAATGGAAATCTGGATGGGATTTTGTATTATGCATTAATCCCAAGTGATGCTGCGTTAGGTCCTGTTGCCATTACCTTATCATCGGCTTCTAGTGGGTCTAATATGACTCAAAATAATCTATTTGAAGTTGTCCCTAGAGGTCAAGGGATGCCCATGAGTATGGGTGAAGATAATATTGCTGAAGTGACTGGCGCTTCTCCTAGCTATATTAGAGCTGGTAGAAATACTGCTTTGTGGGTTTGGGGTTTAGGCTTTAATCTACAATCAAAACTCACTTATAGCAATCAAGCCATTGAATCTACCGCACCTTCAAGAGTGATTATTGAAAGTCAAAGCAACCAAGGTTACTCAGGTTTACAAGCATTCTTGTCTTTACCAGACAATACCCCTACTGGTCCTGTGGATTTGACCATTACGAATCCCAATGGTTCATCTCAAACTGGGATGGGACTTGTACAAGTGATTGCCCCTGCAACATCTGATAATAGCAATCAAAATTATGATCCTAATGCGAATTTGATGGATATTGAATCATCTAACTATACAGGAGATTGTCCAGATCTAGAGAATACCATTGAAGATGTACTGGCTGTTGAACCCAATGAGGTCAGAGTTGGGGATAAAGTGACCTTGCAAGTCTATGGTACTGGTTTTGCTTGTGGTGCATCTGTGATGATCAGTGGGGGAGGACTTGCTGCAATTAGTCCTTCTGTCTACTTTGTAGACCCCAATACCAAGCAAGGTTATTTTAAATGGAATATTGAGATCAAAGAAACAGCAAAACTTGGTCCAAGAAAAGTAACAGTGATCAATCCTAATGGCACCAATAAAGCTTTAGATAATGCTTTTGTGATTTTAAGTGCAGATGGTTCAAGTGAAGGCAATGTTGTTGTGACTGGATGTCAATCTCAAGTCAGTCAATCTTCTTTGATCTTGATTTTGGCTGTAATGATGATTTTGAGCAGAAGAAGAAGAACGATTGCTTAAACGATTCTTATTATTGAATTTCATTTGGTTTTTTGCTTGTTCTTCCCAACCAATACATATTCAAGAACAAATCCCTATTATTAAACCCCTAAAAATCAATGCCACTCAAAGCCTAGACTTAAAAGTCAATCTCAAATCCTTAAATGAATCTTGGGGGGCATTGACACAAATCATCAAGGGTAAAACCCCGTCTGATCAAATACTCCAAGATTGGGAGAGATACCAGCAACAACAATTTGATCGATATCCAGTTCTTAAAAATACGAATATTTGGGGCATAGCAGACAGTGATCTTAGGATTGAACTTCTCTCTGTGGATGGTTATCAAAAACTCAAAGATTGGGTGAAAAACATGGAAAACCCTAATCCTTCACCTTCACAAACACAGAAGATCTTATCTATTGATTATCTCATTAATCTCTCCTTCAAATTATCCGATCTTCAAAGATTTAATCAAACGTGGCATCAAGAATTAGAGAAGCTTGGTTTACAAATCAAAGCTTTCACAATCAATCAAAAATATCAGGGGTTAGAAGAGATTGATTTTGAGATTTTTGAACTCAAAGGAACAGTGGACCCCTGTCAAGATCAATGCTTATTGATTTGGATCAAACCCAATCCCTATCAAAAAAACCAATCCATGTTTTCCTTCATCAAACATCAACACCCCATCACATTAGATTCTCATATCCCTGATGTATTAAGCATAGTGATGTATTTAAACCAAAGCTTAAAAGATCAAGCACATCAAGAAGATATCATGGATCTAAAGCTTGATTTTAAGGGAGTAATCGATTTTTTAGCTGTGCTTCAAAGCGAACAAAAACAAGTGCAAGCATCAGCAGTCACAACTTGTATTGAGTCCTTTTCATCACTCATTGATGCTTATCAAGGTCTACATCTACAGTTTAAACTCAATGAACTCAATCTCAACTTTGAACTCTCTTCACAATATGCCAAAGTATTAAAAAGCGCCATATCCTTGAATCAAAGCGAAATCGATCAAATCACCCAAGCCAAAGGGATTGTTTCTCTCCTAATCAATCTTTCATCACAACGATTGATTCAAGCCCAAGCTCAAGCTCAAATCAATCATTTCAATCAACTTTGTCCCATCGTGCCCTTCTCTTATCTCCTACCGATTTATGCATTTCCCATTGACATTAACTTAGATGATTTATGGATGAAGGAAATTTTGCAATCTTTGAAAATCGATTATCGATCGGATTTTGATTTTGTATACCTACAACTTCAATCACTCAATGCTTCATCGATTTTCCCTAATCTACAAGCGATCTGGTTGAATCAAGCCATAGAACAAAATATCCTCAATACCTTGGTTGAGCAAAAAGCCATACAATTTGAACAAATAGACCCTAGCTTAAAACACTGGTTTATGAAGAATCCATTTGCACTGTCTTATCAACAAAAATCAATACAGTATCTAAAAAATGAATCCAATGTATTATATCAGTTATCTATAGGTCTGCCCCCATTATCACTACCATCATCCATTGGTTCAGATACTGAGCATTTTGAAGGAGCAATGCCTTTTCTTAAGCTTTACTTTAACTTAAATACATTAAAATCACTGGTAGATTTTCATCTACATCATATTCTTAATGTGATATTAAACAGTTTTAAAGCTTTGACACTTGATGGTCATCTCAATGGGCAACAACTTCGGTATACACTTAAATTAGAGATTTTTGAGGATCAAAGATAAGGAGATTTATGTCGAATCAAGAACAACTCCCTAAGCAAGCACTTGAAAGTAATGAAGAAATTCAAGCCAAAGTATTACCTCTCTTGAAGAGATCTGAACGTTGGATCTATAAAATACAAGAGCGTATCAATCGGGATCCATCTCGTACGAGTTTTGGGATGATTGTCACTAAACTATTTGGTGAACCTTTTGTTCGTTTCCTGACCAAACATCGTTGGCATATCAATCATATTGAAAAATTAACTTCAGTAAAACCCCAGTCTGGTGTCTTGGTGATTTCTAATCATCGTTCTTTTTTTGATATGTTCTATATCATGACCATGATTAGAAATATTACCACCTTTGGTAACCCTTGTTCTTTTGCCGTAAGATCACCATTCTTTTATGATCATCCCTTGGGTTTGATCATTAATTTTATGATGGCTGGTTCTTGTATGTGGCCTCCGATTTTTAGAGATGAAAGAAGACATATTCTTAACCCATTGATGCTCAAGCAAGTATCCAGATTAATCGGTGAAAAGAAAGTATCCTTTGGCTTACATCCTGAAGGTGCCAGACAAAAGAACATGAATCCTTTTGAACTTGCTAAACCCAGAAAAGGTGTGGGACAAATTATTGCGGATGCACCAGATGATGTGGTGATTATTCCTATGTTTTTACATGGTTTAACCAATAGTATTAGTCATGAACTCAAACAGAAATTTGCAAAGGTTGATTATGATTCTCAGGTGCATTTTTATGTGGGTGATGCGATGTTGGCTAAAGATTTGAAACATTTGCCTGCTGAAGAGATCAGTGTATTCATCATGTCTAAAATTCAAAACCTTGCAGATGAAGCCAAAGAAGTATATCTACAAAAACATCCCGAACAAGTGGGTCAAATCTTGAATCATAAATCAATATAAATCCATATCTTAGCTTGATTTCGCATAATTTATGATAACAAGCCTTTATTTTATGATTTAGATAAGCTAAAAACATTAAAAAAATTCCCTTACTCTATGGAGCGATCTATGTCATTCAAAGTGCATCGTGTTGCTGAAGAAGCTCGTTTGGTGGTCAGAACAATTTATGAAGAAATCACAGATGAAAGAAAGCCTTATCGAAGCGATATTAGAAGACTTTGTTCTCATCAACTCACTTTGCCCTTTGCTGATTATGAGCACTTCTTAGAGAGATATGGTTATTTAACCTTAGATCGCAGAACTGACCTGTATGAACTCACTTTGGCTGGTAGAGAGATTTCAGAAGGAACCAGTGGCAGAATGAAAACCCTCAATGATGACACTTTGTTTCATTTTCAACAAGAGATTGAAGCTGGGCGATTTGATCAATACAAAGTACAAGCAGGTAAAAGATTTGATCAGCAATATATTCGCTTTGAAGGCATTGGTAGGGGCAGTGTGGGTTCTGTTTGGCGCGCAGAACATATTAAAACAGGTGCTGGGGTTGCGATTAAAACCATTGAAGGTATAGATGAATTATTGATCGCTGGCAGAAGAAATGCGCTTAAAAAACAAGTAGAAGAAGTGCTTAGGCTACAATCGAGTTTAAAACATCCTTTTATTTCACCCATTACAGATATTAACTTGCATTATGCTGTGCCTTATTATGTGATGCCACTATGTAGAGGTGGAAATCTCAGATCTTTGCTTAATCTAGGCTCTTTGGAACCAGAATATGCATTAAATATCTTTGCACAGATTTGTTTGGCATTAGAACATGCACATCATCATGGTTTATTCCATCAAGATTTAAAACCTGAGAATATCTTGTTAACTGAACAAGGCAATGTACAACTCTTCGATTTTTCATTGAGTCGTAGTATCGCTAAACAAGTATCTCAATTGGGTAGACAAAGCTATATCGGTTATGGTTCTGTTGCCTATATGCCCCCAGAACTCATGCGTGATCCTCTCTTAAAACATGCAACAATCGATATCTATGCATTGGGTTTGATTTTCTATGAAATGCTGATTGGTCATTTACCAGGGCGAAGATCACCTATGCCTAGCCAAAATATCGATGGTTTGCCTTTGGCTGTGGATCAACTTTTTGATTTAATGACTCAAGATGCACCTAATCGCAGACCCCAAAATATGCAAGAAGTGATTGCCCTACTCAATAAAATCGAACCATTTGATCGATTTGCTGAGAGAGGTATGATGGTTTTTTATACCAAGACACCTATGACTTTGGTTGGACTCAATACGATTGATCTACCAGAACCAGTGATGATTGAGCCAGAACAAACAGAATCATCTCAACCCGTTGTTCAACCCCAACCCGTTGTTCAACCCCAACCCGTTGCTCAAGAGCCTACAACATCCATCAATCAAGTAGATACACCAGTGGCACAAGTTGTCATACCAGTTGTGAGTCCTACCATCTCCATTTCAGCCCCACTATCTCCATCTACCATTGCATTAAACCAACAACTCAATGTCCAACCCACCAAAGAGGCATCAGACACAATCTTACCTCAAGCTGTGACACCTTTTAGCCATATTGTGCCTAAGATCAATACTCAAGGTACCAATAGTTTGAATTTTAAACCCTTATTAAATCTACCAAGCTTAAATCCTAATGCCCCTAAAGAAGAAAATACTAAAATCGATCAAATCCTATTAACTGAGAGCATCCCAGCATCTCTACAAGGGCAACAAACCCGAGATGTGGCAATTGATGATTTCTTGGATGATGATGAGAATACGGCGTTGAAGGATTTGGAACAGATTGAGATTTTAGATGATTCTGTGGCTCAAGATCTACATAGTAATCAAAGCGATTCACATCGAGTAATCCATGAAAAACTCAAAGAATTACGCAATCGCAAACCTTAATCAATTAAGACCCAAAAAATGAAACATCATTATCATTTTAATCATACCATTCTTCCTTTAGAAGTTGAGATTGATGAAGAGATTTTGACATATAAGGCAAATATTAAACAACAACAACTGCCTTTAGCTCAACTCAAATACTTCTATTTTAATGAACCTTATGCCACAGCCCAATATGAACTGATTTTGGCGTATGAAAACAAAAAACATCAATTACAACGATTGAGAATCTATAGCAATCTAGAAGAAAAAGGCTTTTTAGCACTCATCGACTTTCTCAAACAAAACTATGCTTCAACTGATATCAGTGATCGATCCGTGGAAGAAGCTTACTCCCTTCTTGGCTCCAAAAATCTATCTCTATCTGTCATTTTTAGCTTCATTTGGGGATCTACCGTCATTGTCGCTTTACTGCTATTGCCCCTACTTCTACATGGCTTAGAATCTAGTACCCCATCTCAAATCCCCCTAGATCAAATCTCTCAATCTCAACACAGTTATATAGAACTGATCGATGCTCAAGCAGCATTGGATTTTCAAGCGTTGGTTGAACAAAATAGCGTATTACAAGGGAATCAAAATCAAGCCTATCAAAAAGAGAATCCCAAGCATACAATACTCTTTCCCCTTGTTTCAAAGGATTGGCAAGTGCATCAAGAGATTGTACTGATCGCCAAATTCACAGGTGATATCGAGTTGATCAAAGACAAGAATCATTGGTTTGGGATTGTGAGAAATCGGCTTTGGGAAGGGATAGGGGAACAAGAAAAGAAGTTAATGCTCAAACAAAATCTAAGATTAAGTCCCCAAGTCAAAATCATCGAAATCGATCACACGCCTCAGCAAGAACTTAATATATTCCTTTTGATTTTCGGCATTTATGGATTTTTGAGTTTAAGTGTTACCTTATACTTTAAGTTCAAAAATCAAGAAGCCCAAAAAACCAAAATCCCCTTAAACCCTAATCAAGATAGAGAAATAGCTTTAGATGAAGACTTGGAATAAAATTTAACAAAAAAGCTTTAATCTGTGATGAAGATATGATAGGGATTGAACATCATTTTAACTGAATAAATCATCCATTTTAGAATCAAGGATACAAGATGAATTTACGCTCCGTGATATATGATTTGCTTTTTTATAAACTGAGTAAGTTTTGGTATAGCCAAGTATTAGATGGGTTGGCAGATGATGCTAAATTATTGGATATTGGCATAGGCACTGGTACTTCTTTAATTGCAAATGAAGAGATTTTAAGAAAAAAACAAATTCATGTTCAAGGGATAGACATCAATCAATCTTATTTGGATGCTTGTCAAAAGAAAATAGATCAAAAACAACTCAATGCACTGATTAAAGTGAAAAATCAGGATATGTATCATCTTGAACCAAACCCTTATTATGACGCTGTTTATTTTAGTGCAAGTTTTATGATTTTACCTAGCCAAGCTGATGCACTTAGGGTGATTAAAACCAATTTAAAACCCGATGGTGTTGTTTGCTTTACCCAAACTTTTGCAACCAAAAAAAGTAGATTCTGGGAATTTGTGAAACCCAAACTAGTATGGATTACTTCTGTGCATTTTGGTAAAGTCACATATCTAGAACCATTTTTGAAACAATTAGATGATTGTGGGTTTACTGTAGTAAAAAATGAAATTCTTAGCACCCAAGGATCTGCACGAGAAATGCGAATCATTACTGCTAAGCCAAAAGCTTAATCTGTGTATTATTGTTGTTTTAATAAATCTTCTAAACTTGCACCACTCTCATCTTCTAAAATTTGATGAATTTTTTGTCTGACTTCAGCTGCTTTTTGAATTGCAGGTCTGGTTGAAGAAAGATTTAATACTTGATCTTGCCCTAGTCTTCTTTGGGTGGAATTTAAGAGATCAAAAGCAGGGGTTGCTAATGAAATCAATTGTCTTAAACCGATCAATGTTTTTTGTAAGGCAGCGATTCTAGGGAAACGATCTGCTGGGTTTACCGATAAACCTTTTAGCAATACTGTATGTAAACAAGATTCCAATCTCTTGTCTAATCGTTGTCCTTTTGTAGGCAGTGCTGGCCAAACATGATTCGCTTGGCTCACTGGGGAGCTTGGTGGCACAGCAAAGACCAAATGATGAAGCAGAGAACAGCAGAGATAAATCGAATATTTCCTACGGTCCCCTTCTTGGGTCATGGATGGGTGTGGGTGAGATGTTAGGTCTATGGGGGGAGAATGTAGATTCTCTGAAAATGGTCTACGATCTAAGGCTAAATCTACCAGTGATAAGAGATAACTCCCATCGCTTTTTTGATACACAATGGTATTATGAATATTAATGGTTGCTGTGAAGATTTCACATTCATGCGCACGATTCAAGAGTTCACAAAGTTGAATGATCAAAGATAAGGCAGTATCCAAAGATACATGATTTTTTCCACGAATCAATGTGTATAACGGTTGTCCCATCGGGCGATCTACAATAATAAAAAGCCTTTCTTTTTTATCCAGTCCAGCATCTCTTAATGTGCAATAGCCAGTGTCCTTTAATGGGGCGGATTGGGTCAGAATGGTTGAGAGTTGTTGCAATAATTTATCCTTAGGGATGTCTGTTTTAATGACTGGATAAAAAAGATTGACTTGTCCCCCTCTTCTGATATCGATCCCTTCCCAATACTCTCCATTTCTTTGGGTAGAAATCAATTGTATGGGTCTATATCTGGCATTTCCCCTAAATTCTAAATCAGAACCAGATGGCGCACTTGATTGTTCTATATTTGTTGTTTGTGTGGTCATCGACTATCCCCAAGTTTAATACCGAGCATCATAGTTGTTAAAATCATAATGCTGTTGATTTGAATATTGATAAGGTGCCTTTGCGACAGCAGAACCATAAACTTCTCTCAAAGTCATCACTTTGACTTGTCCTGGATACACGCTTTCATCTTCGATTTTTGTCGCAAGGTTTTGAGCAAGTAAAGCAGCTGCTTGATCATCATATCTTTTTGGATCTAAGAACATCCTCAGTTCCCTGCCCCCTTGAATCACCAGATGTCCCTTTAAACCATCATATTCTAAGCAGAGTTGATCGAGCATTTCTACATGTTGGCTAAATGACTCCGCTGTTTCTGTTCTCGCACCGGGTCTAGCACCGCTTAAAGTATCTGCAGCAATCACCAAAAAAGCCAAAGGTGTTTTAGGTGCTTCATCATTATGATGTGCCGCAATGGGATGTACGATCTCTGGGATTTCACCATGGTCTTTGGCAAAAGCAGCCCCACTCACAGCATGACTGCCCACAGCTTCTGTTTCTTCCCATAATACTTTACCAATATCATGTAGCAAAGTTGCTCTACGTGCCATCATTGGATCTAAGCCTACTTCTTCAGCAAGCATACTTGCGATTTGAGCTGATTCAATCGCATGGTGCCATTGGTTTTGGGTATAGCTTGTTCTATACAAGAGTTTACCTACCAAATTGAGAATTTCTGGATGAATCCCTTTTAAGCCTAAGCATAATGCCGCATCAATCCCAGCGCGATGCACTTGTTTTTCAATGAGTTTGGTGGTTTTTTGGTAATGCGCTTTAAAAGATTGTTCGTTGAGATTCCCACCTTCTAGCCATTTTTCATAACTGAGCTTTGCGATTTCTCTGGTATACGATTCGGGTGCATTTCTTAAGGATATTTTATCTTGATCGACTTGGAAATCAACTTGGGCGATTTGGGAAATCTCTTTGAGTAGGTTCCCATCTTGATCTAATAATCTTTGTTTTTGTTTTTCAGATGTAGGTAGATCAACACTGGCTGTCATTTTATCTGTGGTATATGGGGGCAAGTGATATCTTTGACAAGCGACATAGAGCGATTGTTGTGCGATTTTATCTTGATGCAATTCTACATCTGCCACATAGAGTTGGTTCTTTTTTTGGGATTCAACTTTGATTTGCTCTGCGATTTGATCGGATAATTCTTGGGAAAGCACTTTGACTGTGGTCCCTGTTTTTTCTTCGAGTTGCTTTTTGGTTTTATGGGTCAAAAAGTTGAGTTCTCTTTGTTTTGTTTTTAAACTCTCTTGTTTTTCCACCAAGCTTTTTTCTTTGTTTTCAATTTCCATTGCACGTTGTTGAAGGAGTTGCTCCCTCTCTTCAATCAATTGAAAACTATGGTCTAATCGAGCATTCTCTTCATCTAAAGCTTGTAATAATTGTTCATGTTCTAGCGTTCTTTTGCTTTGCCAGTCGCTTTGATTTTTTTGAAGCTTATTGATTTCATGTGTGCGATCTTCCCATATTTGTTTTTTCTTGGTTTCAGTGTGTTCTTTTTCTCTTTTGGCTTGAATCAAAAATTTCTGTCTGCTTTGATACTTGATCAATAAAACTGTGGCGATGAGTGTCACCATACCCATAAATAAAGAAGAAGTTTGAATATTCTCTAACATGTTCATACCTATTAAGATGTCCGGCATTACGGTTTTACTGATTACTTTAACATATCATATCTAAATCAAAAGAAAAAAAGATTCTAGGTTCGGTTTTTTTGCTTTAATGTTAAGCATATCAAATTATTTAAAGATTAAGATTTAAAATATTGATTTGATATGATAAATACAATGAGATCAAAAAAAAATTAAGAAGCAAGTAGGAGAAGCTATGGCTTTTAAAAATGCCGTTGGATTGGACATTGGTTCTAGCTCCATTAAGCTTGTGCAAATCAAAGAAGTCAGAAAAAGATATGCACTTGAAAATTTTGCTGTCTTGGATTTGCCCCCGAATACAATTGTAGAAGGTGCAATTCATCAGCCAAAAAATCTGACTGAAATGATCTCTGAGCTCAAAAAAAGAATGAAAGTCAAAGAAGTTGCCCTTTCCATAGGCGGGCACTCTTTAATCACTAAAAAAATATCATTACCAGCAAGAACAGAAGCCGAATTAGCCGAAAGTATTAAATGGGAAGCTGAACAATATATCCCCTTTAATCTCAGCGATGTGTATTTGGATTTTAATACCCTACAACTGAGAGCTGAACTCGGTCAAATGGATGTATTATTGGTTGCAGCCAAGAAGGATGTTGTTGATCAATATGTAGATATCGTCAAAACAGCAGATCTTAAACCTGTGCTTGTGGATGCTGACTGTTTTGCTGTTCAAAACTGCTTGGAATACAACTATGGCTTAGATCCAAATCTACATACAGCGATCATTCATATCGGTGCTGAAAACCTCAATATCAATGTGATTGCTTATGGTTTAACCACATTTACGCGTGATCTACAACTTGGGGGCAATCTATACACCCAAGCCCTACAAAAACAACTCTCGATTTCCTATGAAGAAGCAGAAGCCTACAAAAAAGGTGGTGCTAATCATGAACATGCTGTGATGTTACAAGATGTACAGCGAATTTTGGATCAAACCAGTGACAATATCGCCTCTGAAATCGTCAGATCCATTGATTTTTATTTGGCAACTTCAGGTGAATCAAGATTAGATCGAATTTTCTTATCTGGGGGTGTTGCCAAAATGTCTAGTTTAAGAGATCAGATTTTTAGGAAAACAGGTGTAGAAATCACCCTACTCAATCCTTTTGAAAAAATCATTGTAGATCCCAAAGTCTTTAATACAGATTATATCATGGATAAAGCTACGATTGCGACTGTGGCGATGGGGTTGAGTTTTAGAGGTAAGGGAGATAGAGAAAGGGGCTTAAATTAAATGATTCGTATTAATCTATTGCCAATTACAGATGCTGATCGCATTGAAGATGGACAGAAATTTTTTGCAACTCTCTTTATGAGCGTGGTGCTGGTCTTTGCTTTGGCGTATTCTTATCAATCTCAAATGCAAGCTGATTTTGATAGTTTAAGCGCTGGGTTTAATGCGCTCAAAAAAGAAGAAGATGTTTTAAATGAAAAGGAAAAAGAGCTCAAAAGAATCAATGAAGAGCTCTCAAAAATCAAAGCAGAAGCCAAAAGACAACAAGATATTATCGATAATCTCTCTCAAAACCAAGTATCCCCAGCTGGGATGCTCTTTAAATTATCTAATCTTCTCAGTCCGCCCAAAGATGATAATGAAAGACAGAATTTTATTCAAAGGGGTTGGAATAGCAATTGGTCTAGTGGTGGTGTTTGGTTTGAAAAGGTATCAGAAAGTGGTCGTACGCTCAAAATTGAAGGCTATGCAAGAAGTATAGATGATGTAAGTGAACTCTGGGATCGATTAGAATCTCAATATTTCTTCTCAGAGAATCTCAAATCTACTGAAAATGTGAAATGCCCCATTCAATATCAACAGAATTTGACTTGTGTGAAATTCTTTATTGAAACCAAAGTCAATTATGGTGCAGGTGATTTAAAGCGATTACAAGATGCGCAATCTCAGCCCCCTGCCCAACCACAATAAGCCAAGACCCTAATCAGCTGGAGATCAAAAAATGAACGAGATTTATAAAAAGCTATCTGAGGTCCCACCCAAGAAAAGACCTACCTATGTCTTCTTGGTGATGTTACTGGCTGTTTTGCTCTTTTACTTTGTACAAATTATCCCTTTAGAAGATCAAATCACAGTGATTAAAGTATCTCATGGTTCACTGACATCAAAATTAGCAGGGAAAAATCAAGTATTAGAAAAAATCAGGAATGGACAAGCAGATATAGAAACAGAAAAAGAAAGAATTACTAAACTCTCTTCTCAATTGCCCAATGATGTGGATACTTCTACGATTCTTAGGAAAATCCATAATCGTAAAGAAGAAGCCAAGATGAAGGTAGAACGCATTGAAGAGAGAAATAAAATCATCAAAGATCTTTTTGTAAGAATAGAAATTCAAATGGATATCTCTGGGAGTTTTAGCAATATCCTTCAATTTATTAACGAACTCAGTGATTCAAAACTATTAGGTAGAATCGTATACATAGAATCTCTAGATCTTTCAAAAAATCCAAGTGCCACAAATACCACAGGGACTGAACTCAGGGGGAGCTTTTTATTGGTGACTTTTATGTCCAAAGCTTCACTCAAAGATGTCAAAGGTCCAGATGGGCAACCCATATTAGCTGCCCCCATCAAAGAAGAACCTTTGCCACAGATTTCATTGCCAGAAAGACTGAAATCACCCGAATGGCTTAATCCCAAAAATTGGTATTCACCCGAAGAGATCAGAACAGCGTATCAATATGAATTACAAATTCAAAGCCCTTTGAGAGATCCTTTTACACCCAATATGCCTGAACTTAACAATGCAGACAACAAAGTAAATGATCCCAAATCCATTGAAAACAGTCTTAACATCAAAATCAATGTCCCAGCCCAAGATTTGAAGTTAATTATGACAATCACATTGGCTGGCTCACCAGAAGCAACATTTAAAGACCCTGCTGGTTTAGATTATATGGTCAAAGTGGGTGATATTATCGGCAGAAGCCCAGAATATGTGAAGGTATTTCAAATTTTAGATGATAAGGTGATTTTAGAGCCATTCTTGGGGATTTCTCAAGACGATTCCAATTTAAAACAAAAGACGATTAAAGAACTCAACTAATCTTAAAAATAAGCTTTTTCAAGATAATAATGATTGACAAAAGCCAAAAAACAATCAATAAAATTAAGACTATGTTGAAGTTATTAGAGCAAGGTGGTGATTTCGAATGCGGGGGATAAATCATTTGTTTTTAAAGCTAAAAGCACAATATCGACAAGCGATTTTTGTTTGCTTCTCTACCGTTGTTTTAGCTCAAGTACTTGTACAAGCGCCTCTTTTTGCCCAAGAAGTGCCAATGAGCAATACCATTCAGAAAATAGAAATCAAAGAAGAAGACCACTTGATCAGTATTGTGATACAAGCAAGTCAAGCGCCCTCATTCAATGTATTTAAACTCTCTGATCCAGTAAGATTGATGATCGATATTGCACGTGCAGATGTCAGTAAGTTATCCATGCCTATGGAAGTGCATCTTGCATCCATCGTGAATATCAATGCAATGCAATTAAAAGATGGTAATCAATTAAATGGTAGAGTGATGATTGAACTCAAGGATGATGCGATTCATTTTGTAAAAACAGTGGATGATCAAATCTTAATTCAATTCCCCTTGTCTCAAGAAGAACCAGCTCAAGCAAGACAAGAGAAGAATCTGCCCAAAAATCAAGCAGATGTATCATTAGAAGAAGCGATTGCAAAACTTCAAAATGAAGAACAAGAATTGATCAGTAGAACCCGAGAAGAAAAAAGAATCAAGGAAGAGAAAGTAGAATTAGAAAAATCTTCTCAACTTCTTTTGCCCATCGAAGTTCAAAACATACAATTTGAAAATACAGCAACATCATCCATCATCAAAGTTCAAATTTCAGATGATACAGAAGTGGTTTTGGATGAACAAGATCAACAACCCACAATCATCATCAAGAACGCCCAAATCCCCACAGCGCTTGTGAAAAAACTAGATGCCAGAGATTATCAAGGACCAGTAGCATTTATCTCTTCTTTTCAAGCTCAACCCAGAGAAGTGCATGTGGCAGTGGATTTGCAAAGCAATGCGCCTTATGAAATCAAAGTACATCAAAGGGTGATTTCTTTGATTGTGAAGAAAACAGCAAATCAAGAAATCTATGAAAACCAAGGATTATCTCAATCCATTGAAAGCAGTAATGCGATACAAAGAGATCCTTTTGATTTACCAAAGATCAAGAGAAGAGCGAAAAAATACACTGGTAAGAAAATCAATTTAAATGTCAAAGATGCAGATATTCACAGTGTTGTGCGAAGTTTGGCACAATGGAGTGGTGTGAATATCGTGATGAGTGATGATATCACTGGTACTGTGTCTATTGTTTTAAAACAAGTACCTTGGGATCAAGCTTTAGAGATTATTCTCAAGAGTAAAGCTTTGGATTATGAAAAAGATGGAAATATCATTCGTATTGCACCTAGAGAAACCATTGCTGCTGAAAGAAAAGCAGATATCGAAAAGAATCAAATCAAGGAAAAACTCAAACCCATCATGATTCGTTTGATCACAGTAAACCATGCCAGTGGCCAAGAAATGGTTGATCAAGTCAAGAATGTACTGAGTGAAAGAGGTTCAGTGAATTTTGATCAAAGAACCAATACATTGATCATCAAAGATGTAGATGTGAATATTGATGCTGCTGAAGATTTGGTGCGTAGATTAGATACCCAAACCCCTCAAGTTTTGATTGAAGCGAGAATTGTAGAAGTCAATAAGGTCAATGAAAAGGAATTTGGTATTCAATGGGGTGGACAGATGCTCAAATCAACAGGTTTGGCAAATCCTACAGGTTTATATTTCCCAAGTGCAGTCGGGATCAAGGGTGGTGCTGATGACTTGCAAATCAGACCCAAAGGTGTTCCTGATAATCCAAACTTTATTGTGAATCTACCAGCAACGGTAGGTGTGGGCTCAGGTGGTGCTTTGGGGTTAAGCTTAGGCAGTGTAGACAGTGCATTCAATCTCAATGTCCGTTTATCTGCAGCTGCAAATCGTGGTACAGTGAAAATCATCAGCAGTCCCAAAATCACAACATTAGACAATAAAATTGCAACCATCAGTCAAGGTGTGAGTATTCCGATTTCTCAAATCTCTGCACAAGGTGTTCAAACCACATTCTTTGATGCGACCTTGAAATTAGAAGTCACGCCCCATGTCACTCAAGATGGAAATATCTATCTACAACTCAAAGCCAACAATGATACACCAGACTTCCAAAATGTAGGTTCTAGAGGCGATCCAACCATTTTGAAAAAACAAGCAAGTACTCAAGTCTTATTAAAAGATGGAGAAACCACAGTCATTGGTGGTATCTATACAAGCAACTCTGGTACATCAACAGTAGAATTCCCCATCCTAGGTCAAATTCCAATTTTGGGTGTGCTCTTTAGAAATGATTCCAAGAGAACGCAAAGGAATGAACTTTTAATTTTTATTACGCCTAGAGTGGTCAATCGCAACGCATCCCAAGTCAATACTCAATAAAAATATTCAATGATGTTCTATTTGATATGGGGTCCACCGGGTGTAGGTAAATCGAGCTTAGGTAAAGCTTTTAGCACTAAACTGGGTTTTGATTTTATCGATCTAGATCGTTTGATTGAGCAAAAGCAAAGTCAAACCATTACATCGATTTTCTATACCCAAGGCGAAGGTTTTTTTAGGGAATTAGAGTTTTTTAGTTTGCAACAGATTTTTGATGGGAAATATGTACCTGATCAACAAATCAATCATCCCAGCCAAGCCAAAAAAGCCCATTTGGTGATTTCCTTAGGTGGCGGTACACTGTGTTATCCCAAATCTTTGGCGCTAGTCAACCAATATCTCTTTCAACAAAAAGCGATGTTATTTAGCCTAAATTCGCCCAAAGCGCAGTTGATCACCCAACTGCAAAAAGACAGTTCTCGACCTTTGCTCAAAGATACCAATAAAGAAGGCTTATCTCTCAAACTGGATCGTTTGCTTGAACAAAGAAAAAGCGATTATTCCCTAGGGATTCAAGTGCATTGTGATGAACGATTTGATGAGAATCTACATCGTTTATATCAATGTTTTTGCAAAGCATATCCCAAGAAAATCAATGCAGATGGCTATCAAATTCTCTTTAAGTACCATCAACAAAATGAATTAGTCGCTTATCTAAAATCCCAAGGGCAAAGATATTTTTTAATCACAGATCAACAAGTATCTCAATACTACCTTCAATCTTTTCAAGATGAGTGTGCATCTCAAGGGATTATCTTACATTGTTATGCCATGGAAACAGGTGAAAGAAATAAGAATATCTCCACAGTTACTGATATCTATGATTTTTGTTTGGCCCATCAAATACAACGCAATGATTGTCTTATCGCTTTTGGAGGTGGGGTTGTCGGTGATATTTGTGGTTTTGTCGCAGCAACCATCTTACGTGGGATTCGTTGGATTCAAGTGCCTACAACACTCTTGGCACAAGTAGATAGTAGTATTGGCGGGAAAACTGGGATTAATCACCAATCCCATAAAAATATGATTGGGGCGTTCTATCCCCCAAGTTTAGTATGGATTGATATTTCTTTTTTACAAACCCTAAATCATCAGCAGCTCAAATCAGGTGATGTGGAAGCCATTAAACATGCGTTGATTTGGGATCAAGCGTTATTTGATCTCTTCACAGATTTCTTTAGGAGATATGATCTCTTATATTGGGATCAAATCGATCAAGATGAGTTGGTGTATCTGCTTCAAAGATCGATTAGTATTAAGAATGAAATTGTGCTTTTAGATCCCAAGGAAAATGGCTTAAGACGTTTATTAAATCTAGGTCATACATTAGGACATGCCATAGAATCAGCCATCCTAGATCAAGGTGGAGAACCCATAGAACATGGATGTGCCGTAGCGATGGGGATTGTGGCAATGCTTAAACCCAGTATGGAATATGGTTTAAGTATGGAAGAAACTCAAAAAATCATCGATCTCTTCCAATCACTCTCTTTGGATATACAGTGGGAAAAATGGAGAGATCAAGCATTGCCTTATATCTCTACGGACAAGAAAACAGTAGGCAAAGAGATTTTTGAAATCTATTTAAAGGGGATTGGGAACGCCGTGATGATCAAACAATCGATTTTAATATTAAACAATCAATTCAATTCGTGATAACATCAAATTAAACATCAAATCAAACATCATCATTCCATCAAAACAGGACAATATCTATGAAAAAAACCCTATTTCTATCTCTATTGCTTTCTACAAACATGATTTTTGCCCAAGAGCAACCTGTTCAAGAACAGATACAAAAATCAAATGAGTTGATCAAAAGCTTAGGTCAACAGTTAAAAGGGAAATTAATGCATGCCATTCAAACAGAGGGACCGATCAATGCTGTATCGATATGCGCACAAGAAGCCCAAAAACTAGCCACTGAAATCTCTGCCAAAAGCGGTGATTGGGAAATCAAGAGAGTGAGTTTAAAAGCGCGTTCTACACATGCGACCCCTGATGAATGGGAAAAAAATGGACTACAACAACTCGATCTACAAAATGAGAAGAAAATCAGTGATGATCCATTGGTTGTGGTACAAAATGATGCTTCTGGCTTTAGGATGCTCAAAGGGATTAAAACTGAAGCGATTTGCTTGACTTGCCATGGGGCGAATATCAATGAGAATTTGGCAAAGAAAATCAAGGAATTATATCCTAATGATATGGCGACTGGATATCAGTTAAATCAACTTCGGGGGGCATTTTCTGTTCGTAAGAAATTAAAACCTTAATTATTCAATATCAAAATATTTCTTATTCTTTTCTTTTTCCCCATCTGGGCGATGTACAATAAATAATTTTTGGCTGACCACTTCTTCGCTTTCTCTTGCATAAACAACAATCTTATTTTCCCCATCTTCAAGAGGTAGATTGATCTCAAATTGATGTTTTTTCTTATCGCTGAGTTCAGAACTGGGTTTATAGTAGATCTTCCTTTGATTGACATAAAGCAAGATATCTTGAAGATCGCTTAACGCAGATACTGACACAGAAATAGGGATTTCTTTTTCTGAACTAAATGTGGGTAAAGGTTGATTGAGTTCGATCAAAGGTGAAGCAAATTGATAAATCGGTTGAATATGATTCTCACTTGCTTCTTCTGTAGAAATGCTGATTTCTTTTTGAGAAACCCAATATCTATTTTGATTTTGATCTTTGACTTCATACCATTCACAACTCTTGGTGGAATCATAAGCGCTAATACAAGATGTACTCTTGAGGATAGGATCTTTGCTTAAAGCGACAACATCGCATTGATCACAGGGTTGGGCTTTTAGCATCCAAGATGATTTTTGGGATTTCAAAGAAAGATTGGATTTTTGTATTCTTTTGGGAGAAATCACAGGGAGCACAATTTTCTTCAAACTGCCTTCTCTGAGTTTAGCATCATACATATTCAAGATCACAGATGCATCATTCTTAGCATCATCTTTGACTTTAAATTCAAAAGTCACCTGATCTTGATCACCCTTCTTCAATGCGCTTTTTTCAGGACTAATTCGCCCTCTTTGGATAAACAAAGAACGATTTTCTTGTTTGCCTTCATTGCTTAAACTGCCGATAAGTTCTATGGTTTCGCCCATCCCTTCATTTTGATATTGCATGGTTAATGAAGCTTTTTCACCTACAGATAAAATCCCATCATTTGATTCATCTTTGATGAAATAGGAGAAGGTGAGATATGGGTCTGGGTATTGTTGAATTTCTACTGGAAGTTTTAGGCTTGAAATGGTGCTTGTCTTTTCATCTGCTCTTACAAATCTGATCTCAATATCATCTTTTCTGCCATAGAAATAGGGTTGGGTCTTAATGGTTGTGGTCCAACTCTTGCTTTCATTGGGCATAATTTGCCCAAAAATAAATTCATGCCCTTCTAATGCATCATTTCTTGAGAAACTGACAGCATGGAGCTTATCGATGGATTTTGTACCAGTATTTTTCACTGTTACAGTGATTTCAAAGGATTCACCTGCTTTGACAATCGCATTTTCGGGTTTGATTTGATAGCTTACTTCTGCACTTGGTGTTGAAGAGAGATCACTGTCGCTATTCCAATTGATATTTTTGGATTTTAAAATCTCTTGAAGTTTTAGATCTTGGACTTTTTGTTTTTCTTTGATGATTTTTTCAGCAGCACTGAGTAGATCATCGAGTTTAGCGCTCTTGGTTTTCATCAAAATCTCTTTGGCAAGTTCGATTTCAAAATCAATCACAGTTTCGCTAGGACGATCTTGTTTCTTCTTGATAATTTCAGGATCTTGAAGGAATGAAAGTTCAATGAGTGATTTGGCTTCACGAGCGAGTTTATTATATTCATTGGATAGATGTTCTGGTAAATCCCCTTCGCCCCTATAGATCGGATGATAGAAATACTTCTCTTCATCTTTGGTAATTCTCATTTCTTTTAAGGCGATATGTGGTTTAATCCCTACAGATTGAATACTGATATCTCCGGGTGTAAGATATTGTGCAATGGTTAATTTTAGGGCTGAATTATCTGGGTTATCAAAAACAAGTTGCACTGAGCCTTTACCAAAAGTTTTTTCACCCACAATCAAAGCTCTCTTGAGATTCTTCAAAGCACCAGACACAATTTCACTGGCACTTGCACTCCCTTGATCTACCAAAACCACAATGGGTAAATCGCTTAATGTGCCCTTTTTGGTTGCCATTCTGGGTTCTTGAACTTTATTACCATAACCTACAGTTTTGGTGATAATCCCTTCTTCTACAAAGAGATCAACCATTTCAACAGCTTGATTGAGTAAACCACCAGGATTCCCTCTTAAATCCAAGATAAAACCTTTAAATTTCTTATCTTTTTTAAATTTCTCAATGGCTGCATTGAGTTCATTCATGGTATTGCCTTGGAAATTATCGATATGAAGTAAACCGATATCTCCTTCGAGTTCAATGGGGGCTGTACTGCTTTTGACTTTGATGGTTGCTCTGGTTAAAGTATGTTTCTTGGGTTCTTTCCAACCTTCTCTCATCACATAGATATCAACATCTGTTCCGGGTACACCTCTCATCATATCCACAGCATCATTAAGGGACATATTGATGGTGCTATCCAAGTTGATTTGAACAATCTTATCACCAGCTTTAATCCCAGCTCTAGAAGCAGGTGTATCTTCAATGGGATTAATGACTGTTAAAGCCCCATCTCTGACACCGATAACAATCCCTAACCCCCCGAAATTGCCTTGATTGCTCATTTTCATTTCTTCATAAGCATCAGGATCTAATAGATTACTATGGGGATCTAAAGTGGAAAGCATCCCATTGATCGCAGCATATTCAATATGTGGGATTTTCTTAAAATGCTTGATATTGGGTTCGATAAAAGAAAAGATATCTTTGAAGACAAAGAGAAGTTGATAGCGATTGAGAATTTGATCGATCACAAACTTCTTTTTATGATCATTGACTTGTATATTGATTTCTGTGGGTTCGCCATCCTTATTTTTTGTGATTTGCACTAGAATTTCTGGTACTTCTTTTTGTACTTCTTCTAATGCTGCAGCCACCATTTTCCTTCGATTAATTCTATGGGGTTCTACATATTGTTCTTCAATATGAACAATTGTAGCATCCATGGTTTTGAGTTCTGATAAATGATAGTTTAAATTGTGTTGTGCATTGGCTTTATTGCTGGAAATATCGACATTCCATTCACTTTGCTCTTCGATATAGATGCTAATAAAGATGATCAATAGCACCAAAATGGGAGACACTGCTACAAAAAATTTATTCATTGATGTTGCCTAACTTTGGGTTGATGTTTAGATGTTGCTTTGAAAAGCATACATGATTTTGATGATAAGTTTCAAAAATACTCTTTGTTTAAATGGAGTATTATTTTTTTTATTGCAATCATATAGATTTATTGAAAAATCATTAGTTCCATTTATTGCTCTTTTGATTTTTAAATCTTGACTTTAAGATTTAAGGGATTTAATAAAGAATTTCGATCTTAAATTCAGTGATAGTGAACATAGCTTAGGTAGAGAAAGTGTGCAAAGCATGAGTAGCTCAAAGAAAACAAAAAAAGATGGGAAAAAGGGAAGACAAACCCAAGAAGAAAGGCAAAAACCTTTAATTCTTCTTGCAGATGACGATATGGAAATTCGTTTCTTGGTAAAAACATCATTGTCTACCTTGGATTGTGATTTTATCGAAGCATCAGACGGCGCAGAAGCTTTAGAGTTAATCCTATTGGAATCTCCCGATTTAGTCGTTTTAGACGTGATGATGCCAGAGTTGTCTGGTTGGGAAATTTGTCAATATGTCCGAGAAAAAGAAGGTTATCAACATATCAAGATCCTCATGCTTACAGCTATTGGCCAAGAAGTAAATCAACTTACAGCGCCCTTATATGGTGCAGATGAATATTTGGATAAGCCTTTTGATGTCATGGAAATTTTAAATCGAGTTCAGAAATTATTAAATATTATTCCTTAACAAAAATATCTTGAGATAATGCCCCTTCTACTACTTCCTCTACATGGAATCTCAAAGGATAAGCTTCATTGGCAAGCCAAAGTTTTAATTGATCCTTGTAATTTGGGGAATTAGGATTGCCAGATTGTCCACCGGGTACGATATTGACACCACTGACTTTGCCTTGATTTAATTGAATAGACATTCTCATGGCTGAGCCTGAACCACATGAGAATTCATTACCTAATCCCAAACCTGAATTACAAGCATCTACATTCCATTGATCAGAGTGTCTTGGGAACCATTTCAGTGCTTTTCTTGGATCATCATTGCCTAGATTTGGCATGAGAGGCATTTTGCTTGTGGTGATTTCAAATTGAGATAATAATGCATCAAATGTACCACCGCCCCCTAGGAAAGGTGCCAGTAGAGATTGAAATTTAGCTTGATGCCTGAGTCCCCAAAGCCATTGACTTTGATCTTGGGTACCAAAGCCAAAACCTTCAACACCACTCAGTTGATTTAAAGCATTGGTGAGTGCTTGTATGCTGAGTTCAAAGCTTAATTCTCTTTGATTTGTTCTTAAATCATCAAAGAAGATCGATTCTTTAAATCTTTCATCAAAACCAGTAATGCCATCTGTA
>JACCDO010405546.1_pt1 | contig 22460 bp, 19 predicted proteins | sample 7446101 | NCBI WGS metagenome assembly JACCDO01 (sample SAMN15323440, study PRJNA562643) | freshwater metagenome | isolation source: river surface water | place: USA:Blue River Watershed | collected 2017-08-16
GGTGTGGTTTTTATTAAATTTTTTACTATTTTTGATTCGGATCATGAAATATTGGAACATTATATTAATATGAATATCGTACATTATCATAATCATGAGGTCTGAATGAGTGATATTACATTAGAGATCGCTAAATAGTCCTTATCAATAAATAAATTTTGGCAATATGGAAATAGCAACATGGAAATATTCAAATGGTGAAAAACCTGTATTTTATTCGATAGCGTTCTAGATTTTTTTTGTTGCAGGAATTGAATTTTGATTAGTTACCGAAATATTAGCTCTCTTTTACACATTTCTAAAAGTTGATTCACCGATTGTATGATATCACTTATTCTATGGGCCGATGAAAAGGCCTCCACTCCCTTCGCTGATTTGGATCCTTGTAAAGAAAATTTCACTTGTTTAATCCTTGTTAGCTCGCTGGTGGAGGAAGAACGAAGAATGTTGAGTATAACTGGAAGGAAATTGGACGCCAAAATCGAAGGCTCGGTTGCTTTGGGATCAATGACGATTTTTACACATACTCATTATAAATTAGATGTTAGTTTATTATTACATGGTGGTCCTAATGGAATTGTACAGTATGCTTTATATCGTCGTTACTCGCAATTTAGACGCCTTTTTGAGGATATAGAGAAAATATATGGTAAAGAAGCTCTAGAAACTGCTGGATTAATCATGCCTGAAAAAAAAATGATGGGCGCATACTATTCTACATTTAAATCTGTTGTTGAAGCGAGAACTGTTCAATTAAATACGTTTTTAAGTGTTTTATTAGCATTTGAAAGAATTGAATTACATGAATGTGTTCAACAATTTTTTGATATTCATAATCAAGGTACTAGTGGACCAGCAAAAGAATTAGGTAAAAATAATATAATTAAAGAAGCATTAGCTCAAGTTAAACCAGGATTGAGTTCAATAGAATTTTTTTCATCTTCGTTCATTATTATTACAAAGACTGGCTATTTATATGTACTAAAATCAATGTATGATAATATTAGTGATTCTATATTAGAGTTATTTATTGCAAATGCTAGTGTCATTGTCGACGCTAAGGAAGACAATAAAATAGAAATTACATGGAAAACAAATGGAAATAAAACTACTATAAAACTAAGTTCACAACTTGAACAAGTATCATGGTGCAGAACGATTCAAGATATTACATTGAATACCGCAGTTGACAACAATACAAATAAACAACAGGCATCGTTACTAGCAACTACAGCTTCAAAATCGACGCCTATAAAATTTAATTCTAAAGCAACTTCTGGCAATAACAAAAATGATGTAGTGATATCTCGGTCACAGGAGGGCAATGTGGGTAAGCAACCTGCGGTTATTGTTACTGATACTCAAGAAAATCCTGCAAGAAATAATCCAGATTATTTATCCACATTTGGATTATAATAAAGAACAGTAATTAATGAAAAATCTTGTATATACAGTAAAGAAAACTATATCTTTTTAACACCGCCCCATGGTTTGTTATCACTTGTTGGAGGAAGTGTTGTTTGTTGAACAGGTGGTTTAGATCTCATACTAAATGGTATGGGCTCAGAGGAGCTTGTTGTTCCTCTCCATCCAGCATTATTATTTCCACTATTTATACCAGAATTATCACGTTTATTCCAATTATTATCGTTTCCTTGTCTATTAGTATTTCCACCCCATCCACCGTCATTACCATTTCGAGTGCCATGATATCCAATAAATCCATTGTTTTTGGTAGGATCTCTATTATTCATATTTCCTCTATTAGAATCATTATTTGGTTTATTTGGACGATATACAATGCTTGGATTACGAAATGATGATTTATCAACTAAACTATCTTGATGTTTTTTGTACTCTACTGATATAAATGGTGGCAATCTTAATATGCGACGAATTTGATCTCTAATCTTAAAACTAGCATCTTCATTGTCTGCATTTCTATTCCATATACTTATTATATCTTCATTATTTCGTACACTAACAACAGCACCACAAATCTCTTGTCCAACATCGAATTGTTCACCAATTATAGCTAATAATAAATCCTCCCAATAACGAGATGCTAGTCCTTTCTTTAATCTTACCATCCATTTTCCACCTTTTTGATTTGCTGGATCCTCCCATGTTGGTTTAATCCCATCTTTAAATAAATGATAATCTGTTGTTACTGTGAATGTATTTGGGCGAATAAGATGATTGTATATATGCCAAAATTGCTCAATTGTTTGGAATACGGCCAACTTTTTCATCGAATCCTACATAAATATATATAATAAGATAATGATCAGAATAACTGAAATAAAAAGTTACCCCATAATTATCATAATTCACCGCAGACTTGTTCCCTCTTCTATGAAACCAAAACGCATATTTATGCTGTGTTGGGTGCTGATCAGCCAAACCCACCTGGAATTCAACGGGAATCTCTGGTTGTGCGTCTTCCTGCATCTTTTTCGCGATTATTCTATAAAATATTTTATTTCATGCAGAGAAACCCTTACATACCTGTATTAAAAATGTTTAATTATATTTGTTGTAATTTAAAGAAGCAAATTTATTGCTTAAACTAAAACTATAGAGTAATTACAAAGAATCTATTTTAAGACTGCTAAGACTGCTACAAAAAAATATTTGATAAAATAAATTCCACTGAATAATCTTCGCTATTCACCGAAAAATTATAAATTAATTCGATGTGTTATTCTATTTCAGTATTTCACTAATTCTATTGATATTAAAGTCAGGAATTTAGGTGGTTGTACCGGCTCCGCAATCAAGTCGTTAACGAATCGCTGAAGTTCGACGAAGAAAAAGAAAATACCAATTTCATAATTTACTTTCCATGATATTGAACAGTACCGAGATACTGGTCATCATCCATCAACTATAGAAATAACAAGTTCAACATATTCTGGTTTGAATACAAAAACATAAATGTCGTTTACGAGCCCCACGCCGGCAGTGGTTAAAAAGACCAGCAGCGGCAGTTTTCACGCAGGAAATGGATCAATAAATGAATGTGATGATGGCGATAACAGTATTACTCCCCAAGATATTGCTGATTTTGATTATAAATTAAAATTGCAAAGAGAAAAAATCACTTTATTTCAGCGTCCTATTAAGACCATATGCTTATTCGCAACCGGTTTGTGTCTTTTCATCACCAGAGCAATAAAATATTGTCTCCTTCATCCAATAAGTTTATATTGTTTAATTCCTATAATATGTTTATGGCGACTACAAGAGGACTTCCCCGGTCCATATACAAAGGTTATTAATGATGTAGAATTCGGTATAGAGTTTATTGTTTGGTGGGTTGGTTTAGGTATATTATCATCAATAGGATTAGGCTCAGGTATTTCATTCATTCATACTGATGAATTCACTAACTCTTACTCGCACCTATTCTTATATAATAAAAATATACATAGGTTTACAATCAGGAATATTATTTTTATATCCTCATATAATTAAAGTATGTTTAGCGGCACAAACTTGTAAAACATTAGATTTTGAATCAAATTCAAACATGTGGTTTCGTTCACCTAAAAACTTATTTAAATGTCCAGCATTAACCCCTGAATCAACTCCTGTAACATTTTTTGGTATATGGAGAAAGATTATTCTAGTTTGTTTCTTACAAGCAGCAGGTACAGCTATTGGTGAAATTCCGCCATATTGGATGACCAGAGCAGCCAGATTAGCAGCGATTCAAGCCGGTGAAGATGATTCAAATGAAGTACCAGAGGAATTAGAGGCTAAATCAACGTATACATGGATTAATAAAGGCAAAGCCTGGATGATAAGTTTCCTGAATACACATGGATTTTATGGTGTTTTAATTATGGCTTCATACCCAAATATTGCATTTGATTTATGTGGAGTATGTTGTGGCCATTTTTTAATGCCATTTGGAACCTTCTTTTCCGCAACATTTATAGGTAAAGCGATAATACGCAATGGATATCAATCGATTATTTATGTTACGTTATGCACTGAAAAATATTTAGATATGATGATCATATTCGTGCAAAATTTAGTTCCTGATACATGGCACGTTGACCAAACAATAAGAGAAATATTAGAGGATAATAGGGCAAGTTTCACTACTGGTAAGTATTCGTTACTATACTTAAAAATATCTTTATTCATTTTATTTATCGCGTAGGAGAACAAAAAGAGAGTAGTACCACCGCTAAAACATTCATGTTTTATTGGTCATTTATTATGAGTTTATTGTTGCTAACATTTATATTGTCATGTATATCACAATTTGCCCAGTCGTATCAACTATCTCTTGACGTTGAAGAATCCAATAAATTAAGATTGAAATTGCCTAGCAAAGTACTATCGGATATAACGTCACCGTTAAGCGGTCGACTTCGATTACCGCCACCAACACCATTACATAAAGTTGCTAGTGCGGAAAATACAACGTGTCATGCGACAGCAGCTAAACACCATTTTAAGTAATAGGTGTTATAATGTAGGAATAAATAGTGTGTAATTGCTGTTGTATTTATTAGAAATTATTGTGATTTGTGTAGTAACAAAATTAATAGTTAATTATTTTACAAATTTATGACGCAGCTGCTGCTTCAGATGATTTGTCATTATTGAAGTAGGGTTTTAACCAATTAGGTAATGTTAATCCAGTCATTTCAGCAAGACTTGATAATGGTACACCACGTCCACCATAGAATGATTTCATCGAATCTTCAAAATCTTCAGCATTTATTTCAGTTCCACCACGACGTGCAGTGCGAATAGCAGCCTCATTGGCAATAGCTGCGATGTCTGCTCCACATGTACCAGGGATGAATTTAGCGATTTTTTCCAAATCAACATTTGAAGCTAACTTAAATTTTTTGGTATGAACTTGTAGTATAGCATAACGTGCATTACGATCAGGTAATGGACATTGTACAATGCGGTCAAATCTACCTGCTCGCAATAATGCAGGATCTAATAGTTCATATCGATTAGTAGCAGCCATTACTATTACGCCATTATTACTAGTATCTAAGCCATCCATACTGGTTAATAATTGATTTAAAGTGTTTTCTTGTTCTGTATTCATACTTCCCATTCTTCTGGATCTACCGATAGAATCTAATTCATCTATAAAAACAATACATGGTGCATTTTCTGCGGCTTGTTTAAACAATTTACGAACTCTGGCTGGACCTCTACCCACAAAAATTTCAACAAAATCAGATGCAGAACATGCATAAAATGGTACTCCAGCTTCAGCAGCAGCTACACGAGCAAGCAATGTCTTACCAGTACCTATGAATAGCGTAGTTTAGTAAAATAACGAAAGATAAAGAATAAATAAATAAGTTTGTACCTGGTGGGCCGCATAATAATATTCCTGATGGCAATCTAGCACCAATTGAGGTATATTTGGTAGGATTTTTTAACATTTCGCATATTTCTTTCACCTCTTGCTTTGCTTTTTCCTGTCCTGCTACATCATCAAATGATAGTCTCCCTAACTTATTCAATACCTTGCCATCTTTACGCTTGCCTGCACCATCATCTTGTGGTCCTTGCATCATTCTGGTAGTTATTGTCCATAAGAAATAACCATAAGCACATGTCCAAAGTATACCAAGTATATTGGTTGGCGTTGTAGCAGCAGCGAAATCTATATTTGCAGATACTAATTTATCAATTACTGTTGGATGTATATTTACAATTTTAGCCATAACTTTTTGTTTTCCATCTAATAAAAATACCATTGATGATGCTGTAACACGTAATGCTTTCACACGATCAGGTGCATCAGCTATTAATTTTAAAAAATTTGCATATGATATTTCGACAACTGAACCTTTTGTAATATATAAATATCTATTAAGTATAATGCCAACTAATGCTATTATGGAAAATCGTAACAAGAATTGAGGTGATAATATTATTCTGGTAATATTTGATATAAATTTTGATGTTTTACTGTTATTATTATTACTCACTAAATTATTACTGGTGAGAGAGCGACCAGTTATTTTCAGTATTAATTTATTGATAAATGCGGTGAGCTTTAGATAAAATAATTTTGATTTCAATTGAAAAGTTAATATGTACATCAATAACATTTTTTTCATGGTGTTCAATGGTCCTTTCTTGTCATTCGGTATAGTTGCAATATTACTTGTTTTATTGTTATTAATATCACTAATTATATCGATATTACTATTTTTAGGCGTATTATCCATCATTAAATAGGTATTTCTATGGTTATTATGCAGTTTACTAACTGGTATTGATCCTCGTGTTAAAAGTGTATGACAATTATTATTTCGACTTAATAAGTAGGAGTGTGTACATAATACACACATTACGCATGCTACCAAGCACCGCAAGACCCACATCTACCCAATATGTGCGACAAAATGAGTGAATTCACCTGGTATTTCCCCTTTTTATAACGTGTGTGATTCACTGCTCAAGCGCGTATGCAACTCCTTCGTGCCGGTACCATACCGGTATGAAAAATAAATAAAATAACTATTACCTATTAAAGAACAATATTGGATTCGACGGTTGGCATAAATCAGTTGAATTCAATCGAAATAATTTATTCCTTGAAAGGTTCCTTAATCACAAAATACAATAAATAACTTTATACATGTATGTATTAAATTTCGGTGTTGCTATAATGACTATTTTTTTCAAAAATTTTGTTCGAGTTAGTGTAAAATAATGGGTGCTGAAGCATATACATTCTTATTAAGCAAGGTGAATCGAGCATAAACATATCTATAGGTTGTTGCATACCACCATTATTTTGAATATGCGAGAGTAATAGCTTAGCTGTTCTTTTTCTAATGATATAACTTATTAGCCAACCACCATGCAACCTTCCTCGGCATTGCAACCAATTGAAACCTTCCAACCCGCTATATTGCATACCGAGCCATGAACCTAACGGATAATCATAGATATTGTCCAAATTAGGGCGATGATCAGTATTTCCAAACACAACCATGTCCCATGATACATCTTGGTTCAATACATTCAAATAATTATCAAATTTAGATTGAAATTGTGAGGTTGGATATACGTCATCCTCTAATATTAAGATGTAATCATCGTCTTGGCATTCGACACAATTACTTAGTGCTGCCCAGAGATAAAGATGTGACATTGCAGCCCCAATAACCCCCGGTAAAAATTCATGTAATCGATATGGATTGTATATCTTGTGTTTGCTATCGTTAATGGAATTGTTACTGAAAATAGACTTAATATTGGAAAACCATAAACTATCTGTGTTTTGCATTATATACGCACCGTCAATAGCATTAAACCGTCTAAATTTAGTTGAAAATATTGGATACTGGTTGGTCCATTCGAGCATTAGATCCCATTTATCTTTTCTATTTTCTAGATTAATCATGTTTATGCTTACCAAAGCATCATGGGTACTACCTACTCCAATCGAATCACAACTCGCAATAATAACACTATTAACAGGTATCAACAGTTTGTACATAGATATGTCTTCCCATATATTCGGTATTATTTTGGTATCAATTGTTTCGCTTAACAACTGGTATATATAAGCATAATCACATGGTATTGAATCTATGCTGTCATCGCACAAAATGTTAAAATTTAACTTATTTAATGATAGACTTATATTTTCATTCGTAATACTTTCATTTGTATTAAATATTATTATTATACCTTGATCTAACAATCCCTTTGATATATATTTCAATTTATCATATAAATTGACACTTACATTAACGCCATGTATGTAAGAATCAAGTGCAAGTAGACAATTTGTATCAAACATTATCATGTTAACTTTGCGGTGAGATAAAATAGCTTCAACATCTTTAGATGATGTTATATCAAGCACGGCTATAGACATCGAATATAACGCATAATTAGAATCTAATGAAGTAGTTTTATTAATTGCAAGTTCAGGACCGTGCAATTGCTTATGAATAATTATACCCAAAAATCCTACATGGTTGTTGATAACTTCCTTTGCAGTGCACTTTGACTGGTATGCAATACGCAAGTATAATAGCAATTTATGCTGTAAATAATCGATATGCTTCTCATTAAGATATTCGCTAAAGAAATTAATGATTGATACAGCAGCATCTTTAGGTTTGATATTTGAGGTTATAACTATTGGATAGTCTAACTTACGATTTTCATCTTTTAAATTAATACTAAATGGCATTGTATACCAAAACCAAGAATTTCCATAATCTTCGTTAATAGAAATAGTATTGCCACAATAACTAAAATCATATAATATTGTATCCTCTAAAGTTTCAGTAATAACTTGATTCCAGCGCAATATTAGTGACGAAAAATTAATAGTATTGTTTGTAGCATTGCATTTTAGAAATGTAAAATACAATAAAATCAACAATGTAATCATCTAATCGTCGCCGCTGTCATAATGATTCAAAGGTAATATAATTCTTCTTATTTTCCCTCATCGGTAAAATTTGGAAACTTTGGATAAATTCTTCAAAATAGGGATTAAGGTGGTGTGGATGGATTATTAAGGCTTCTTGATATTCAATTACTGTAAATTATTTATTACAGTCCATCATGTTTATGCAGTTTAGATAATCTGAGTCCTAATTTGTTCTTTGCTGGTATGTAAAACCAACTAGAGTCATCAATTTTATGTTGACCATTACATTGCTGATGGCAGTTATCACAACCATTTACATCAACACCATTATTTTTCAATATTGCTAATGTCATTTCACCAATTTTATTATTACCGCGCAATAAATAATCCGCCGTATGAGCATGTAAACACTTTACATCATTTATATTTGAAACACCTAATATACCACTATTCATAAAATTGTTATAATTATCAGTCGATCCTCCCAAGTAGGTTAGTAACAAATCAGTAATAACGTCTGAATTCAACAACTCGTGTTTGACATCACTATACCATTTATTAATTTCTTGATAATTTTGTTGTAATTCAGTATTTTCTTGCAGAATCTCATTTATCTTTGCAATTAATGAATTTTCAATTAAATCGATTTCTTTGACTAAATGGGGACATGATAATCTTATGAATCCTGTGCTTATATGCGTATCAGTTATTATTGAATTTATAAATGCCTGTGGATAATTATGCTTGCATCTTGATTTTGTTATTCCAACAACATTATTTGGTCCATTTTTAGACAATACTTGACGACTTAATGTATTCTTCATGCTTAAATCGTCTTCCGCTAATAATTCACTATTTATAAATTTCTTTACCATGTTATAATTATTAATTAATGGAAATGTTATATTATTATTCTTTATATATGATAAATATTCTTTAATTCCTTTCTTGCTGACATCTGATTTTGATGTTGACGATGACATCAACAATGAATACATCAATGAAGACGAATTATAAACAGAAGCAACATTTTTGGTGAATGAATTCAATTTTGTCAGTTCATCCACTTTCAATTTAAGCTTGTCAACCTCATATTCTTTCATGTCCCAGTCAATTATCATCATGCGATAATCCATCGGCAGTAATTGAAGTAAATTTCTAGTATCAGATACACCTAAAGAACCCATTCGTGATAAATATTTAGGCAATTCTAAAGAATCCAAGATTTCAGACAATGATGGCAATCCTTCGACGTTCAACTCTATTGGTTGAACATTTAGTTTTGACGATTCAATCTTTGTCTTTTTAAATCTATTATTGCCATTTCCAGCAAAAAAAAGCGATAATAAAATAATTAGTAAACATTCTACTTTCATCTCGGCAATAGTGTCACTACGCACGAGGATTTCTCATTTGTTTTAAACACTGACATACTTGTTTTATTTTATAACCAAAAAGGGTTGTGGAGTGGATATAGGGATTACATCTTGATCCTTTTTTTAAATGGCTTTTACTAGTGAACAGTTTCGATGAAATTATTTTCAGAGCATTTATTTGTCCTCTTGTACAACAAAACAATGTGTATATATAAATTAGTGGGAAAATAATATACTGGTTAAAAAAACACCATGTCGAAACATGATTTATAATAATTACAATCATCAGAAAATGGAAGAGGTGTGCTATGCCATTGTTTGCTATCCAAATGTGTCCGAGCTTGTCCAACCAAATACACGAGAAAGATACTGTGATACTTTTCTCTTTAAGGACTCTTGTTGGGGTTTCGAAATTTTTGTCCGAAGTAAGGAATTGCCTAAGTGAAAACGTGCACGTTCTAACACCAATGTTCCAAATCATCATTTTATTCACGTTCTTGGCGTTGATATCGGCGCAAGAAGCCTTTAATTCAACGTCTACAGCCCTGTATGGAGTTGATATGTCCTCATTGCTGAGCACGTCTTCCGCGTCTTGTTTAAAGTCAGCAGGAATGAATACTTTAGTCATGCGGGCTTACAAATCATCAAATGCGATTGATTCTAATGCTTGCGGTACATTACAAAATGCTGCATCTGCGGGTATTCCACAACGTGATGTATATATTTTTCCATGTCCAACATGTTCAACTTCCGCTCAAGCACAAATGACTGCTATGGTTAATAACTTAAAAACTAATTGTGCTTCATCATGGAGTGGTAGAGTCTGGTTAGATATTGAAGGATCACAATACTGGTCTACTTCTACTTCTACAAATAAAGCTTGGTACGAAAGTTTAGTTGATGCTTGTCGTAGCACCGCTACTTCTTGTGGTGTTTACTCCTCGTACTATCAATGGAGTTCTATTTTTGGATCTACATCGTATTCATATGGCTCTGATTTACCATTATGGTATGCTCATTATGAGTCACCAGCTAATCCAAGTTTCTCTGATTTTTCTGCATTTGGCGGTTGGAAAGCACCTTACGGTAAACAGTACCAAGGAACTACTACCCAGTGTAGTGCATCTGTTGATTTGAATTACTTTCAACAATAAAACTGCGGATTATATTATAATTCACAACAACCGAAATAATATCTAGTAACAATATTATTTACAATATGTAGTAAGTATATAATCATATAGTTAGTATTAAATTTATTTTTTGGAGATAAAGTAATTAGTCAATCGAACTTGTCCCGTTTGTTTCTTAACTTTCTTTGTAACAGCTACTTCGGCCTTATCTTTAGGAGCATTTAATAACAATTTAGACTTTGTCATCGTTTGATTGGGTAATTTACTTGAGTCATCTTCGTCTTCGATAATAACAGGATCAATATTAGACTTTTCATTGAATACTGCATCATTCATCAAGTTCGAATAGTACAATTTCATAGGAATAATGCTATCTTCAAAATTATTAACAATTTGTACATTTCCTCTCAACCATTTTGACAATTGACCATAGTGTTCCGCATGACAATAACGTTGATCAACAAGTATGATACTTCCCCAATCTAATCGATGTCGAATAACTCGTCCAACGGCTTGATTTATTGCGCGATAGGCTTGTTGACTGTACCATTTGCTACCATTAATATGGATTGGATTATTCCTATTTTGTATATCTTGAAATTCTTTTTTTAATGATGAACGTTTATCTTGTGTATTACCGTAAGGTATACCAACCATAATAACTGATCGACAATATGAATCTGAAAATGAAATTCCTTCGCTTATTTTACCCTTAAAAACACAAAACATTATTGCTTTACGACCGTTACTAATAGCCGTTCGATATGTATTAATAACCGATTTTAATTCATTATTATCCTTTGGTTCAATACAAATTGCAACATTATTTTGATGTAAATCGTGAGCAAATCCATTAGCCTCAATCCTTTCTAGTAATTTATCTCTAGTTGAATAGGACGTAAAAAATACTAATGTGCCACCAGGCGCCGTATTACTTACAATTTTTATGATTGTTCCTAGTGAGTCTAACCACCACATGAGTGAGTATATATAATTTATTGCAATGAAATAAGAGATAAATACCTTGATATTTAAGATTGCTTTGGTTCTTGTATGTACCATCCATGTCAATATTATTGCAGCGAGCAATAGCACCACACCATACTTGTCGCTGCACATCAATAACATGATTATTTTCAACTTTTATATCAAATGGTACATCTAATTGTGCTTCAAACGTATCTAACGGCGATAACGTTCCCGAGGTTAGAATGATCGAATGGCAGTTAGCTTTCAATTCTTGAAACGGTAAATTTGAACTTAAACACCAAAATTTTAGTGTTAATGATGGTGATCTTTCATTTGGATTATATTTTTTTTCAATAACGATCCGATAATCATCAGCATACTTGGAATCATGACAAAGCATGAACTTGAATATTAAGACCTTCAAGAGTTGATAATAATAAGTGAGGTTGGAAGGGAGATAGGAAGGAAATGAGTACCAGATTTTTTAGCATCATTAATATTGATGCTGACAGAACATAGGGATTATTACTCGCGGCAACAGTTGGATTCATGTTTTCATCGGCATCTTCATTTTCATACGCCAAATCAATGTGATCAGCATTCAGTTGCATCATGGGGTCACTCGTTTCATTCACAATCCCTGCTGCATCTTCCTGTTCTTCTGAGATGGTATTCAAACTAGATTCGTATATTGCCAACGTATCTACAGATAACCCAAAACGGTCTTTATATATTTCTAATATTTCACTTCCCGACCAAATGCCTTCGCCGTTATCCCCAACACCAGTGCCGAGTAGTAATCTATGCATCTCATCGCACCAATCTTTTAATTCACATATTAACTTTAAAAATACACCAAATGCAGTAGAACCATGCTCAGATAACTTACTCAGTTGTTTTTTAGCTATCTCTAAAGACGAAAATTCCATTTCACATGATGCAACATCACGGCATACATCTTCAATATTATGTGCTTCGTCGAATATAATTATCGAATCTTTCAAATCAATAATACTTGATTTACGTATAGCTGGATCTAATACATAGTTGTAAGGGACAAATAGTAAATCCGCATACATAGCTATTTTTTTTGATGCATAATATGGGCATGACTTATATTTTAAGCCTTTTAATTGAATGTCTTCAATATCAAGCACAGGGTTAGCGTGCATGTACTTCACTAATGGATCAAGGTAATAATTATATTTGCAACCTTTTATTTTCCTTAATTCGAGACACTGTTCATCTAGATTATGTCTATTCGTTAGCACCGTTTCATTTACACAAAATTGTTTCCGAGAACCAAGTAAACCTACAATCAACCCTTGAGTATACTCCTGTCTAATAACATCTAACTCTTTCACTGACTGTTGCAGTTGAGAGTGAGTGCGTGAAGCAAATATAATTTTTTTCTTATTTCTCTTCTTTGGTGGCTGGGGTAATTTAGGTAAAAGAGCTGTTATATTTGCAGTCTTGCTTGGATCTAATAATTTTAATTCCTCCTGATAATTCACCATTTCTTCATTATACTTCGCGGTGGCTAACTCAAAATCATGCTTTGCTGCTTCGTCATCCTGCTTTTGATATGCTAATGATGCTGTTAGTACAGCAAGAGTCTTACCAGTACCAGTTGGACTCTCTATTGAGTGAAACAATTAGTAACTAACATGGTGAAAGAATTATATGATAATGCTTGAATTAATGAGTAAATCGTATAGAATGTACACGAGGATGGAAATATGCATGTGAAATGAGTAACGAGCATGGACCAGGATATAGATCAGCACCTAATAAACCATTTTTTCTCTTTTGTAAACAATTTAACATCATTGACATCATAACCTTTTGACTTGGAAATGGAACACGATCCAGCGGAAACAGCACTTCATATCCCGACAAGAAATAGCTGTTGGGCTTGTCGCTGCTAGTCCTTTTCATTTCCACCTACTGCGCGGAGCACATTCAGCTTCTTCAAATTTGAATGTTTAAACAGAAAAAATGTTAAAATTCTCGCTCAAAGAATGAATACCGGTGTATTAGGTATCACACCTACGGTATGACATAAAAGATCTTGAAGGTATGACATTATACTTAAACACTACAAATATTCACAATAAATAAGAAGAGATATCAAAATCTCCTACCAAAACTGCTTCTAGTTTCTGTTGACCATGGTCTGACTTTCTCTTCACTTCGAAGCACTACATTATTAGTGCCAAATAATTCAGCTACAGATGATCTAGCACGATCTGTCCGAGATGATAATGGAGGTGAATTGCTAAATCGGCTGCTGTATTCTGAATCGGGAATAAATGGCTTATTATTATTTCTATTCCATGCGTAATTAATAGGTGCATCTCTCCCTGTAGTCATAGGAGATGGAGGTTTTTTTAATGGGGTAAGCTCCCTTGAACTGGTATCATAGTGTCTACGCTCCCAATCTTTTATTTGTTCATAATTGTGCCGAACATTGGCAGACAACTCATACTGCGATTTACCGTATGATGGTGAGTTTTTACTTCGATTAAGCGCTTTTTTTCGCTTTGTATTTTCACTTTTACTATTATTACTATTATTACTCCTATTACTGGACTGGCTTGTATTCACACTATCAATTAATACTTCTGAAATAGCAGCAGAAGCATTCTCAATAAAAACTTTCCAATAGTCAGGTATATCACCTTTCTTATCATCTGCTGCGGTGTTGTCGACTGCCGCTGCGGCCACCAAAGTTTCATTTGGCGCCGCATTTGAGACAACGTCATCATCCACCAAAACTTCTACTTTAGGCAATATTTTCAGTAATTTGTCGCGTTCCCATAAACCATCAATTGTTCCATGATAATCATTTCCGTCAAATGTAATATACTCTCCATTTGCCAATGTTAATGTACCTCGACCACTCCTATAGTGGTCTACCCATTCACCCTCATATAAATTTCCATTTTTTGACCATTGTTTTCCAATGCCGTGCCGATTGTTTTTATGATATTGTCCAATATAATGATCACCTTCGAAATAACGATATTTACCACTAGTTGCGACATCTTTACAAGGTGTTGTTACTTTTGCCATATATTCGCCATTACCTTCTTTGATATCGTCGACATAATCTCCAATGTATAAGTCTCCAGTTGCAAAGTAGTATTTGCCACCGATGCCATTACGAGCGTCATTAAAAAATGGACCTTCATATCGATCGCCATTTTTCAATGTCCATACGCCATGACCATGTTTGTGTCCATTACTCCAATCACCAACATATTGATCGCCATTCGCATAAGTCCATGTTCCTTTTACATGTTAATAGTAAGCATTTAGATTGGTAAGTGAATGTGTTGAGTTGAATGATCTTACCTTTGCCATGCTTAAAACCGTTTTCCCAATAACCCTCGTATACATCACCATCCACATACGAATACTTTCCAAATCCATGAGGTAGCTCATCTTTATTTCTTTCACCTTCATAGTATTTTGGATCTAGCTGAACCGCATCTATTATCTTTGCAGTTTCATGGGTGGCTTGTCTTAACCTGACGGCTTTAAACATTGCCATATTCTCCTATCAACTGAGTGATCTAATGACCTTATCGCAATTTATATCTGCACAGTTACTTTGTGTGTCCTTCTAGCTCTAGATGGCGAATATCAAATAAAACCAAAGGATTAGGAATTTACAATCCTACTGCGGTATGTCCATCCCGAAACTGTAGCCCGGTACCGGTGTGGATTAGTCAGACAGTCTAATTTAGTCACATAAATTTAAAGGGGAAAACCTCTTTTTTAAATAAATTATACAATTAATGATCTAGATATAGTACATTCGTTCCCCCAGTTAACATTCACTAGGGCTGCTTTTAGGCGGATCCACACATAGACGTAGCTCCCGATCCCTAATGTTTCCGTGTTTACATCATCTCATTCCTGATAGCCTAATCAATCTTCAATAAGTCAAATCATGCTAGAAATAATGGTGTCTTTATATATTATAATTAATTTAATTTAAAACAATTGATAAAACTTTTTGAATTATGTCTTAATAATGAAAGCGTGAAAGTGGTTCACCACACATTTCACATTCTACAGCTAATTGGCCATTACTGAATGTACAATTCGAACATATCTCCTTAACACTATAATCTTTTCTCAAGGTATAATTTGGTGTATCACAAACTCCACATGCCTTAGAACTAATTGGATTTTCAATGTATAGGCATACAGCACAGCACCAATTGCCGTCATCCAATTTAGGTATTCTTCCTTTTTGACTGATTGGAATATCTCGTCCCCAAACAACTGTGCCTACTTTAGATGGTGATGTTCGAGGCAACATTGGTGATGAAGCTCGGTTATCACGAAGTGGTGATGATGCATCATATGATGAAAAACGGCCATTGTTATTTGATCGTCGAGTTGGTGATGATGGAGTATAATCATTATCCCAACTAGTCGTACCATTATTGTTATATCTATTGGATGTGGCAGATAATGGTGGACGATTATTACTACCACGTAATGATATTGACTCACTCACTTTAGGTGGTGGAATATATGAACCATCTTCTAAATTATTTGGAAAATCACGAAATCCACTGGCAACATTAGATTGTTGAAGTTTAAATCGTTGTAATGAATCAAATATTTCATCAAATTCTTTACGTTGTTTAGGTGATGCGCCTGTACGTAACCATTTTTCTACATTATTAGAAGCTAATGTAGTATCAACATCATCGTCACTGCGATATAACCTCTCTTTATCGTGCGATGTTCTTAAACCATCATAACCAGATCCATAAACATAACGAGAATTTGATTTATTATTACTTAGATACCCAAATCCACTGTCCATTGAATTGCAATAATCATTTAATACCGTTAAGAAATTATCGTACACAACAAGGCTTTTGTCATTCAATGATGCAAAATCTTCGATAGCTTTATTGATTTGGTATTCTGTTTGTAGTAGATTTAATTTCACCATTACCTCGCGGAACTTACGATTGTCAATAACACCAATATGATTTGAATCAAATATTTCAAAATAATCTTTCAAATCACGATCGTTATTAGCTTCTTTAATTTCCTTTAATCTATTCAATACTCTTGTATTAAAATAACTTGGGAAATTTGTTGTAACGGATGAATGTGATACATTTGATGTTGGAACAGCAATAGAATTAAATACTTGCATAAATGCATCGTAGCTAACTTGATCGTCTTCAGGACGACCAAGTATTTGAGAAATATAACTAACATCAGCAGATGTAAGCAATACACCAAGATCCTCAATAATGTGAACGAATGTTTTAATTGGAATTAATCCATTATTATCTTTATCGTACACTTCGAACTGTCTTAATATTGAAAAGGGGGCACCGTTCACACGAGATTTTTCACTGATACCTTTTGCTACATTATTGCAGATAATTGTTAATAAACTGTTCTTTTTATCGTTATCAACGGGTAATACTGTGCGATTTCTCTGCGTACTGTTAAGAGTATTACTATATGGTGTTTGTATGAACAGACCACCAGGTGTAGCAATTGTTTTCGCTTCAGCACCGGGATAGACGTATGGGGTGTTAACACCGCTATATGGTGATGGTTGTGTATAGTTTGGTAGGGTTTGGTTAGCTAATCGACGAGAATTGCTACCCAAAGTTGTATCTAACCATAAACCAGTGCCAGTGCGTGGTGTAAATTGATTAATAATGTAGAATAGCTCCTTGTAGTCTATATGATCTGACTCTTTACTGGTGGATAATTCAGGAATATTTGCACATAATAATTCAATTTCATTGAAAGTGATAGTAGAACCCATCATTTTGATAGTATGAATTAATTCTTCTTTTGTTATTCGACCGTTGAGTCGTACATCAACGAGTGAACATAATCCTAAAAATGGTCGACCATTAACGTTACTATTATTAACTGCATCTTGTAAACGTTGTAATATCACTTCAACTTTACCTCTTGGTGCACCATCATCTACCGAGAATAATACATTCTTTATAAGTTTTTCATAGTCAATTGTAGCTTCCGCAGATGGTAACTCGGACGTTAGCGTGTCCAAGAGTAACGAACTTGATTTCTTTACTTTTAACAAATCACTTAATCTACGCATTTCAATGGAGGTTAGAGTGCTTTGTAAACCACTTCGTCTACAAAATTGACGCCATTTATCATCCGTCGTATATCCTTTCGTGTTGCTGCTGCTAAAGTATTTACGAATAGCTGATTTTACTTCGTCTTGATGATTTAATGATAAATTTGATGAAGTATTTTGTGAATTTGATTGTTTTGGAATTGCATCATATAAAATATCACCAACTTTAGTATATAATGCTGAATTCACACCTTTCTTGGAGTTCACAAATATGTCGTCATCGTCATCATCATCGTCATCAAATCGGGTGCCATCAGATTTAAAAAGATCCTTGGAAGATTTAGTAACACCATCACCAATGATACTATTAAACTCCTTTAATGAAATAAATCCATCCCGATTGATATCTACCTCGTCAAACAATCGTTGTATCATGGACTTGGTCCATTCATTGACATCTGTTATGTTAAGACGTTCTAATCCAGTTTTAAACTCATCAATTGATAAAAGTCCATCATTATCTGAATCAAGACGACTAAATACACGTTCATAACGAGGTGCTTCACCACCAACCATTGTGCTACCATTCACTCCGGTACTAACAGCAGATTGTTTTAATTCATTTTTTAAATTAAGAAATAACGATTCAAAACGTTTATTTTCATTTAATTTTTGATCTTTTAAATCTTGGTTATACTGACGACCCATACGGATTACATAACGGCATAATTCAGTGTAATCAACAGTGTCATTCTCGATGGTATTACTGGAACTAGAATTGCATAAATATTTAATTCCTTTTTCAAACTGTACTTTGCTTAATGAGTCACTGCGAATACCAATTTCAATCAAAATACTCCATAATTCTTTCACTGATATCCCTTTTGGTGATTTATCTTTGTTGATTGCAACAATTTCTAAACATAAGCTTTCAATTTCATTAATTACCCACGATGGTTCGCCAGGTTCTAACTTAGATGCCTCGATCCAAAGGAGCCATAATAATTCATCACAATCTTTATTTTTAGTAATCGAGGGAATAGGGACACTTGACTTGGGTGATGCACCAGTATCAGTAGCGACTGTGGCAGCATTATTACTGGCACTAGCAGTGGGTATACGTGACTCAACAAATGCTACAAAATCTTCATAACAAATAACACCGTTTCTATTCATATCAAAACGATTAATTAATTGAGGAATTTGTGATTCAATAACACTGTCAAGAAGTCTTAATCGCTTTAGCATGTCTTTAAATTCAGCAGTTGAGATGGTACCCGAATTATCCATATCAAAAAGTGAAAATACTGAACGATAATCATAGGTACCATTCTTAGATTTAGCAGCAAATGCTTTCGCCTCTTCTTGTATCATTCGTTGCATTTCGGCAGCAAATACTTCAACATCTTTCTTTTCCGCTTGGTTCTTTCCTTCCACGATGTATGGACATAATGACTCAAAAAAGTTAGTTAATTTCACTCCATAAGTATTATCCCCTGCAACAATAGCGTTCACTAGTGATGCAGTACATGCCCACTCTTCCAAATTTGGTAATTGTGACTCATTTGTTTGAAATCCTCTCATCGCTATTTCAACACCGGCTTTAAGTTGTCCAAGTGATACTACATCAGTAGATGCTCGTGCTCTATCTTGTATTGCTTTTGAATCTTGTGCTGCATTACCACTAGGTACATAAGCACCTTGAATTTGCTTAACTGTTTCCTTGATGATATTCTCATATTTCTCTCTTGCATCCTCAACTGGATCAACAGCAGCATTAGATGGACCAGGATTTTTCAAGACATCTTGATATTTTTTATAAGCATCGACCATTTTCTTGATTAAATCGCGTTCTAGAATGGCAAGTAATTCACCAAATGATCTGCAATTCCTAGATACGAAATTATATAAATGATCCTGACTAATACAACCACCAGCATCAGGACCAACCATTAAAGTCACTTCTCTAGCTTCAGACATGGTTACACGTGTACCATGAGGAATAGTTCCCAATATTAATAAAATATCTAGTGGTACTAAATGACCTGGAAATTTTGATTGTGATGCTTTCTCGTGACGGGATTTAAACGTTGCCCATAACTGCTGCGTTTTGTTATCATTAGGTGTAAGTTTACCACCACTATCTTTTAACCATCTACGGAAGGATGCAACACACTCTCTCAAACGAAGTGCTTTCTTAACTGTTACTTCACTTTTTTTATTCATAAATTGTATGAAATCTGGTTCTTCAATACGATCGTTACCGTTAATATCCATCATGCGCATCAATTTACGAGCCTCTTCTTCCGTTAGAAATATTTCTAGGCTGGCAGCTAAATCAAGAATTTCATCAATCGATAACATACCGTCTTTATTACTATTAAAGTGCTGGAATATTTTTGACAACAAGATATTATCATGTAACACATTGCTGTTAGTACTTGTGGTGGATCCAGATTGAACGGTAGTAGTAGTCACTGGAGAGATTGTTACACTACCGGTTGAATTATTCACAGAAGATTTTAAAGAACTTAGATTAACTGAAAGTAGTTTGCTCCTTATTGAGTCAACTAATATATCAATTTCCGAATCAGTGAGAGTAAGCATATTACTATACTCTTCGCGACTTATATAGCCATCTAACTTTGAATTGAAATAGTAGAATACACAGGCAACATCATTACTGTCCATTCGGATTCCGGCATCAAGCAACATTTTAGAAAATTTGGATTTATCTAAATGACTTTTACTACTTTCGTCATATAAATGATACAAAGCAGCATAATCGAAGAGTCGATCAGATCTCAGGGCATTTTTTGCGTTTGTGGTGTCATTTTCAACTACCTCCATGTGTAAATTAGCCAACCGCTTTACTTCTCTAGTTGGAACATGACTTCGAAGAGTGTTACGTACAGCAGTTAAAATCATGGATTGTCGAACATCTTGACTTAATCCCGAAGGTGTTACCATTGCCGCAAAATTTTGTGATCTAGTTCTTTGTGGTCGAAACCAAACAAAAGAATCGACAGATCTTGAAAACAAGCTGGTACTACTTGCTTTAGAAAAATTTCCACCAACCTTTATCCATCCCACTCCAGGACTTTGATGAATTTTATCAGACAAATTTCGTTCAGATCCTTGGGTAACATGCATATCAACAATGGCATCATTTTCATCTTCTTCCGTACTTGCTCTTTTGATCCAGACCCACTGTCCTGATATAGAGATAGGTAAACATACATATCCACTTAAAATTTTTGCCGTAGATACAGACTCATTTGAAAGTTGAATGTCAATAATTGGTTTCATACGACCCGAGCAGGTACCTATTATTAAGACCATGATTAAGTAAATAAAATGGTTATTAGTGCATTATCGTATGATTACCTTGTTTTCTCTTCCATATCCACATACTTTGACCTTTACCAAACGTTCCTAATTCAGCAAAATTAGCAGGTCGAGGATTACCTGGACCAAAATCAGGTACTAATTGAACATATCCATAAGTCAATAGTTCCTGGCCTTGCACCCCATTGACGCTGACCCTGATGTCGACAATGACCTCGCCATTCTTGGTGACGTTCATGTTTCTTGTGGCCTATGCCAATTATTTTTTAATTTTTTTTTTTTGAAATTCTAACTGTCATTTCACGGCCCTCGTTGAAATTTTTAAGTAAGATGTGTTCATTGTCCGTAAAGCTAGATATATATCGGCGGTGCGAGTACTTACTGCGCATCCAATGCGGTGATGCGTGGTAGAGTTATAACTTTTAAAAAAAACAGGTTTAAAACCAGGCTGTTAGTGTACATAAATAGTTATTTTGACAAGAAATCTATTAGCTTCTTCGCTTAATATAGCACTTACAGTACTTATTCTGTCTAACATGGTAGTAGATTATATTTACCAATAAGAGTCTTAAGTACTTCAACACGATAGGAACCAGGTCCTGTTGGTAATATTACTGCTATCATCCCATTTTCCAATATTGGCAGGCAGCATACGAGTAAGCAGCCCGTATCCCATTTGAAAAAAAGTATATGCATACTGAGAATTGAGGTGCTCTTGTCGTTTTCTTGGTTTTAGCACAGAGTTGATATCGTTTTGTACTTATACTACTTAATATCGACGATAATATTGTGTTAATCTCCTCAGTAATATGGCCACATCTTCGTTTGTAAGTCCTATTCCTATTACAAGTGCATTTGCAGTAGCATTGGAAGAAGAGCAACATTATAAAAATCTTAAAAGAATTGAGGAATACAATGAAAAAACTAAAAATGGAGGTTACAAATATGATTTTGAGTTTCTATACAGGAAACAGAGTGAATTAACGTGTAAAAGTAGAATGGGTTTAGTTACATTTCTACTAATAGTCTTTATAATAGTGCCTGTTTATTTATATCTATCCACTCGTAGCGATGGTCCGTTTGACAAACGTGTGAATTGATATTTAAAAATTTTAAGTTTTTTGTTATTATAA
>JACCDO010490461.1_pt1 | contig 22451 bp, 20 predicted proteins | sample 7446101 | NCBI WGS metagenome assembly JACCDO01 (sample SAMN15323440, study PRJNA562643) | freshwater metagenome | isolation source: river surface water | place: USA:Blue River Watershed | collected 2017-08-16
CTCTCTCTCCGCCAAAAAGGCGCAAAAACCACGATTTATCGTGGTTTTTTTGTGGACAAAACTGAACGAAGTGAAGAAAATGGAGTGAGAGCAGCAAAATGAAGCTAGCTTCAATTTTGATGAGAGCACTTCATTTTTATTGCGCAGCAATAAGTTTTGGGCATAAAATACTATTTGCGAAGCAGCAGGTTTTTGCGCCTTTTTGTAGCCCCCCACTCCGGATGCTGGAGCGAAGCGACAGCCATCCACTTAGACTCATTTCTAAAGTATTAACCGAAATAAACTGAATTTGAAGATATAGTAGGTTTAAAATAAAATGCCTACAATACTTTTTATATATGGTTGGAGACTATTCTTTTATTCAAATGAATACAATGAACCCATCCATGTTCATGTACAAAAAGGAGAAATCCAAGCTAAATTTTGGTTGATTATAGAAGAAATAGAAATTAAAGAAGCTTTTTCTTATAATTTTACACCAGGAACTAAAAGAGAAATCAAAAAGATTATCTATCAACACTTTGATTTAATTGTTGAAGAATGGTCTAAACATTTTGAAAAGAAATGAACCTAGCACAATCAAATACCATCCAGTCAGTAACTTTTTCAGAAGAAAAATTATTGATTACTGTAAATGAAATTGACTATTCATTTAATTTAAAAGATATCTCTTTAAAGTTACTTAACGCAACCAAAGAAGAAAGAAATCAATTTGAGATTTCACCAGCAAACTATGGAATTCATTGGCCATTAATAGATGAAGATTTATCCATTAAAGGGTTAATCAATAAATCTTCATCAAGATAATCTAATCCTCCAACACACCAAACTTCCCTAATTCATAATCTTGGAAAGCTTGCATAATTTCTTCTCTTGTATTCATTACAAATGGGCCATGTGCTGCAATAGGTTCTTTCAAAGGTTCTCCAGATAATATTAATACAACGCTATCAACAGAAGCAGTAATTGAAAAATCTTCTCCATCATTTGCCATCAAAACAAAATGATCCAAAGGAACTTCTTCTGTTCCATTCACTTTCACTTCTCCTTCAATCACAATTAAAGCTGTATTATAATGTGCAGGAAAACTTAAAGATGCTTTACCACCCTTATTTAACTTTGCATTCATTAAATGTACTGGTGAAAAAGTTGAAGCTGCACCTTTATGACCATTGAACTCACCAGCAATCACTTCAATCAATCCACCCTCTACTTGTATTTTAGGCATTAAATTATTTTGAATTGCCTGATAGGAAGGATTATTCATTTTATGCTTTGCAGGTAAATTCACCCACAATTGTACCATTTGAAAATCACCTCCAGTTTGACTAAAACTTTCTGAATGATATTCTTTATGTAAAACTCCACTTGCAGCAGTCATCCATTGAACATCCCCTTCTTCAATCACACCACCACCTCCGCCACTATCATGATGGGCAACACTTCCTTTATAGGCAATGGTTACTGTTTCAAATCCTCTGTGCGGATGCACACCCACCCCTTTTGGTTTATAGGGACTTGGCGGAAAATGAAACTTAGATGCATAATCCAACATAATGAAGGGATCCATTCTTTGCATAGTCAATCCATATCCACTTGGGATATAATTATGAACTCTAAATCCATCACCTACATAATGGGGCTCTCTTGGAGCTAAAACCATTTCTACTTGCTTAACTGACATAAAATAGAATTTAATTAATGTTGTAACATCAAATATAGTGCCAAACTATTGAAAAAGTACTTTTATAACCACTTTTCTAATTTTTCCCTCACCAATCATCGGTGCATGAACATCATCTGGGAAATAGATGCCAAATTGACCAGGATATAGGTTGAAAAAGAAATCAGGAGCATCTTCAAAAAACAATACATCCTTTTCTGCATTGTATTCTCCTCTAGGTTCTACACAGGTTGCTCTATGTTTATATCCAATGGTTTCAACACCTCCAAAAACATATTGAATATCGATATATTGGTTATGACATTCAAATTGTGAGGTAGATTCCAACATTGGAACAGCTTCCTCATTTACCACAATAGCAAAAATATTATCTCCATCAATTGTATGTTTACCTAAGGAAAGATTTTCCAATGATTGCGTTGTTAAAAAATCAAATGCAGCTTTGAATCTTGGATGCAAAGAAGCATACTTGCTCGATAAGGCTAAATCATCTACTATCATGACTTTCTTTTTTTGGTATTTTCTTCTTCAGGTAATTTCTCCACCACAATCAAATCTTCTATTTCAATACTCATAGGTATCTGTCCCACTTTTACAACTGCTCTTTTTCCTTTTAATTCCATCACTTCGCCAACTTGATAATTCTTCTTCAGTTTTACTGTTGAACCAACAACAATGGGCGCTTTAATTTCTTTAAAATTTTTATCTACTTTTTTAGCCAATTTATTAATCACAATAGCATCGTTCTTTTTAAACAATAAATTGAATAAGTTTTTCATCGCCTCTTCTTTCTTCTCCGACTTTTTCCAATCCAAGGCAATTTGCTTCAACTTACGCTCCATATCTTTATTGTAAGCAAACTTATCTTCGGCAACTTTATTTTGCTCTCTGAGAATTTGAACCTGTTGTAAATGCTTTTCTTTATCTAATACCTTATTTAACTCTTGTTGAAGATGGTCGTTTTCCTTAATCTTTTTCAACAATTCCTTTCTTTCTTTTTGAACCAATTGTAAATCTTGTTCGGTTCGATTTAATAATTTATCTAATTCAAAATGATGCGTATCCACCATTTTACGAGCCCTATTAATTAAATGTTTGGGCAATCCAATTCTTTCCGCAATGGCAAATGTGTAGGAACTACCGGGCTTGCCAATAACCAATTGATACAATGGTTCCAACTTTACTTCATCAAATTGCATCGCTCCATTCACAATACCCTTATTGTGATTGGCCATTACTTTTAAGTTCAAATAATGTGTAGTCACAATACCCTGAGCATGTCTATGTGATAGCTCTTCCAAAATCACTTCAGCAAAAGCCCCACCCAAATGAGGATCAGAACCTGAGCCCAATTCATCAATAAAAAATAAAGTTTTTCCATTGGCATTTTCAATAAAATGCTTCATGTGCATCAAGTGACTTGAATAGGTACTTAATTCAAAAGCTAAATTTTGCGTATCTCCTAATTGAATAAATAGTTGTTTGTAGATACCCATTTCAGACAACTCACTCATGGGAACCAATAACCCAGATTGCATCATTACCTGATTCAAACCTAGGGTTTTCATAGAAACAGTCTTACCTCCAGCATTGGGCCCACTTATAACTAGAATTCTTGCATCATCGTCTAATTCTATATTTACTGGGATGGTTTTTTTCCCAGATACTTTATTATATAAAAACAATAATGGATGATAAGCATTGATCAAACGAGCACTCGCTTTATTTTGCAATTGAGGCATATTACCATTCATATCAATAGCTAATAATGCCTTTGCTCTGATAAAATCAAATTGACCCACAATTTGCGCATAGTTTAACAATAAGCTTGAATAAGGTGCTAATGTTGCAGTAAGTACTCTAAGAATTCTTTGCACCTCTCTGGCCTCATCTTGTTCTAAGGAATAAATTTCATTGTTTAATTCAATGGTTTCTTCTGGTTCAATAAAAGCTGTTTTTCTACTATCACTTTCTCCATGAAAAAATCCCTTTACTTGTCTTTTATATTCAGAGAATACAGCGACCACTCTTCTGCCATTGCTAAAACTCTCATCAATATCTGCGGTGTATCCAGACTTTGCTAATTTGGCAACTACTTTTTCAAAGACCCTTCTTAAGGTTTGTCTTGTTTTAAACAACTGCGTTCTAATTTTTGCTAAATCTTCTGATGCATTGTCTTTAACATTTCCTCTCTCATCAATAATGGCATCAATTGAATCGATAATTTGTTTTTCATAATAAGTGCCGTCAAGTATTAAATATAAATTAGCAAAAGCATCTTTTCTTTCTGCATCAAACCACCTGAACACTTGTTGAATATGATCTGCTAATTTTCTCACCATTAACCATTGTTCACCGGTTAATTGTGCACCAGGTATACCTAATAGTTTTAAATCCTTCCTTATGTCCACCACAAAGTCCGAAGGGAAATACTGATTGGCAGATTTAATGAATTTGTATTCTTGGGTTTGACTTAATGCTGTTTGAATATACTTAGGATGAGTATGTATACGCATTTCGTCTACCATTTCTTTACCAATGGGACTTTGACAAGAGTTGGATAAAATAGAGATGATTTTATCAAATTCTAGTTGTTGAAGTGCATTTTCTGGATATAACTGCATTAATATAGAATAGGCAGCAAATTTACTTAAATAAACATTAACAGCCTTTGAACTTTTATCTATTCCAACTTGTTTAAATAATGTCTAAATTTATGATATGAAAAAATTAAGAACCAGTTTATTCATCTTTATGAGCTTTACCTTTCTAATGGCATGCGCTCAAAAGCCTAAAAACCCAAAAAAACAAGTAATCAATATGAAAAATACAGAGACAATCACCTTAGGATCTGGATGTTTTTGGTGCACAGAAGCTATTTATCAAAGGTTAGAAGGTGTAGTATCCGTAACCAGTGGATATAGTGGTGGGCATATTGAAAACCCAACTTACGAGCAGGTTTGCGATAAAAACACCGGACATGCAGAAGTTTGTCAAATTGTTTTTGACACTACTAAAATTAGTTTGGATGATATATTAGCAGTTTTTTGGAAAACACATGACCCAACCACACCTAATCAACAAGGAAATGATATTGGCCCCCAATATAGATCTGCTGTATTTTACCATAATGAGCATCAAAAGCAATTAGCCGAAAAATATATCAAAGATTTAGACGCTAGTGGTGCATGGAATAAACCAATCATTACAGAAGTAACAGCTTTTACTAAGTTTTATGCAGCTGAAAACTATCATCAAAACTATTACAACAACAATACCAACCAAGGATACTGCAGATATGTAATTGGTCCTAAATTGGAAAAATTCGAAAAAGTATTTAAAGATAAATTGAAAAATGACTAGGATGTTTTATAAAAGCTTACTGCCAATGATTTGTATCACGCTGGTTTCAGTGAATACAAATGCACAAATGTTATTTAAAGAATCGGATTCTTTAAGAGGTAGTTTAAATAAAAACAGGGATTGGTTTGATATTCAGAGCTATGACATTTCAGTAATCCCTAACATAGATAACAAAACCATAGAAGGATCCGTTGTTTGGAAAGCAAAAGCTGTAAAAACATCTCAAAATATACAAGTAGACTTACAACAACCTTTGATCATCGATAGCGTTTTGATTTGGACAAAAAACCAATGGGAAAAAGTATCTTTTCAAAGAGAAGGTAATATTGCATTGGTTCAACATCAAAAAAATATACCCATTCAAACTGATTTTTCACTTTGGATATTTTATCATGGTAAACCAAGAGAAGCAATTCGTCCACCTTGGGATGGAGGATGGATTTGGAGAAAAGATAGTAATGGCAACCCATGGGTATCTGTTGCCTGTCAGGGTTTAGGAGCTTCTGTTTGGTATCCTTGTAAAGACCATCAATCAGATGAACCAGACTTTGGTGCTGCATTAAATATATATACACCCAATAATTTAAAAGGAATTGGTAATGGTCGTCCTGGAAGAACAGAACAAAACAATTGGTCAAGATGGGTGGTAAGAAATCCCATTAATAATTACAATATCATTCCCTACATTGGTGACTATGTAAATTGGAAAGAAACCTATAAAGGATTAAAAGGAAATTTAGACCTATCCTATTATGTATTAAGAGAGGATTCTGCAAAAGCAGTAGCTCAGTTCAAAGAAGTCCCTAAAATGCTAGAGGCTTTTGAATATTGGATGGGCCCCTATCCTTTTTATGAAGATGGATTTAAATTAGTACAGAGCCCACATTTAGGAATGGAACATCAGTCTGCAGTTGCATATGGGAACAAATTTAAAAATGGTTATTTAGGAACTGATTTATCCAAATCTGGTTGGGGATTAAAATGGGATTATATCATTATACATGAAAGTGGGCATGAATGGTTTGCCAATAATATCACTACAAAAGATATTGCAGATATGTGGGTGCATGAAGGTTTTACAAGTTATTTAGAATCTTTATACACTGAATATCATTTTGGGAAAAAAGCTGCAGATGAATATACCTATGGATTAAGATTAAGAATTCAAAATGACGAGCCGATTATTGGCCCTTATGGAATAAATAGAGAAGGTAGTGGAGATATGTATGCAAAAGGAGCAGTGATGTTACATACTATCAGAAAAGCAATCAATGATGATGTTGTTTTTAGAAATATCATGATTGGTTTAAATAAAACCTTCTATCACCAAACTGTTACAACAGAACAAATAGAAAATTACATCTCTCAACAATCAGGTATTAACTTTAGTAAAGTATTTGATCAATATTTAAGAACTACTCAAATTCCACAATTGGTTTTACAATATGATACAAAAGAAAAAATTCTTACGTATGAATGGAAAAACTGTATCAAAGGATTTAATCTGCCTGTCCATATTAATTATCAAGAAAAAATGGAGAGTCTAATGCCTTTAGATTTTCAACCCAAGAAAAGACTGATTCAACAATCTACATTTGACATCAATCATTTCGCGAAAGCTATTGAGCAATTATATTATGTAAAAACGGTGGTAGAATAATTTATTGCGCAGGAGTTGCAGCAACTCTTCCTAAGCTATACAATCTTTTTTGCCAATAAGATTCTGTTAAATCACTAATTGTTACCCCTTGGCTTGTTGAAGCATGGGCAAATTTGTTATTGGTTAAATAAATACCCACATGGGTAATATTCTTTCTGCCTTCTGTCTTAAAGAAAATTAAATCTCCTTCCTTCAAATCTGCCCAATCAATTTTCTCGCTTTGTTCGTATTGTTCTGCAGCAGTACGTTTTAAATTGATATTATATGTGGATTTCATTACATCTAATGTAAAATAAGAACAATCAATACACCCTTTTGAACTTCCTCCTAAACAGTAAGGTGTACCCCACCATTCGTCAATTTTAGTTAATAAAGGAATATTATTGATTTCTTCTACTGCAATATCCATTTTAATAGAATATTTTAACTGCAACCAATTGGCTTTTTCAATATCTGATAAATTATCAGGCATTTTCTCAAAATTATCTTTGACAAGTGGAGCCGCAGGTTCAGCATCAATACTATCAGAAGTTTTACTTAAATAGATTTTGCCAGGTTTCACTGCAATATTATCTAAGAATTCAATTGTTGCAGTGTTTGTATGGGTAGTCACTATATCTTCAACTACCGGTTTAATAGGTTTTATTTTTTTATTTTTTGGTTGTTTTCTTTTCAAAGAAGGTAAAGAAAATTTAACCAAGGTAGTATTTCCAGGTTTTGGGGCAATGGTGTCTTTTTTAACCAAAGGAGTCACTTTAGATTGTAGATTTTTACTCCATTTTTTTGTACTATTACCAATGGATTTGATGGTAGTACAAGAAGAGCCCATAACCAATATACTGGCAATAGATAATATATAATTAAAGTTTTTAATCTGCATCAATGGCAAGATAAGTTACAAAGTTGAAAAAAGTGGAAAAAATGGTCAATTTTAACGCCTTTTTTTGACGATATTTGTTGCTTACCCTAGAATCCAGATGCCTCAATTTTCACATTTACACGTACACACTCAATATTCTCTTTTAGATGGAGCAGCATCCATAGATGGACTTTTTAATAAGGCTATTCAAGATGAAATGCCAGCTCTGGCCATCACGGATCATGGAAACATGTTTGGTGCATTTAATTTTGTAAGTCAAGCTTGGAAAAAAACAAAGGTGATCGGCAAAGACGATCAAGGGAAAGATATTTTGGCTCCGGTCGTTAAACCTATTGTTGGTTGTGAATTTTATGTAGTAAAAGATAGGCATATCAAAACTTTTACTAAAGAAGTTAAAGACGATCGTTTTCATCAAGTCCTTTTAGCCAAGAATGCAATCGGATACCAAAACTTAATTAAGCTTACTTCCTTAGGTTATATTGAGGGAATGTATAGTAAGTATCCAAGAATTGATAAGGAATTGATTGAAAAATACCATGAAGGTATCATAGCAACTACATGTTGTATTGGAGCGCATGTACCACAAGCCATTTTAAGATTTGATGAAAAAACTGCAGAAAAAGAGTTTAAATGGTGGTTGGATTTATTTGGAGAAGATTATTATATCGAGTTACAAAGACATCAAATTCCAGAACAAGAAACCATCAACCAAACCCTATTAAAATTTGCGAAAAAACATAATGTGCATGTGATCGCTACCAATGATAGTCATTATATCAATGAAGATGATGCAAATGCACACGATATTTTACTTTGTATCAATACTGGAGAAAAACAATCCACCCCTGGTTTTGATGATTTTGTAAACGATGAATTGCAAATAAAAAATAGAAGATTCAAGTTCCCGAATAACGAATTCTATTTCAAGACACAAGACGAGATGAAGGAATTGTTTAAAGACATTCCTGAATCTATAGATAATACCAATAGAATTGTAGATAAAGTAGAAGTGCTGAATCTTAAAAAAGATATTCTACTACCTGCCTTCCCTATACCAAAAGAGTTTCAGATTCATAAAGATGCCAATATGAATCAATGGGAATTCTTAAAACATATCACTTGGGAAGGTGCCAATAAAAGGTATCCCGAAATCACCACTGAAATTAGAGAAAGAATAGATTTTGAATTATTCACCATTCAAACCATGGGATTTGCCGGCTATTTCTTGATTGTAAGTGATTTTATCAAAGCGGGTAGAGCAATGGATGTATTTGTGGGTCCAGGTCGTGGATCTGCCGCAGGTTCGGTGGTGGCTTATTGTATTGGTATCACTAATATCGATCCTATTAAATATCAATTACTATTTGAGCGTTTCTTAAACCCAGATCGTAAGAGTATGCCCGATATTGATACGGACTTTGATGATGAAGGTCGTCAAAAAGTGATTGATTACGTGGTGGACAAATACGGAAAAGAACAAGTAGCCCAAATTATTACTTATGGTACCATGGCAGCAAAAAGTAGTATTAAAGATGTGGCTAGAGTAATGGACTTGCCATTAACTGAATCTAATTTATTAGCAAAATTGGTTCCAGATAAACCAGGTACTGAATTAAATAGATGTTTGCACGCTCCTATTACTAAAAAAGAAGGAGACAAATCATTAGAAGAAAAAGAAGGCTATCAACAAGAAGATATAGACAATGTCAAAAAATTAAGAGAGATCTATAAGGGATCAGATTTAAGAGCTGCAGTATTGCATGAAGCAGAAAGATTAGAAGGATCAATAAGAAATACGGGGATACATGCAGCAGGTATTATCATTGCCCCAAGTGATTTGACAGAAATCATGCCAGTTGCCACTGCTAAAGATTCTGATTTGTGGGTTACCCAAATTGAGGGTTCAGTGATCGAAGAAGCAGGTGTAATCAAAATGGACTTCTTGGGATTAAAAACCCTATCTATTTTAAAAACAGCTTTAGAGTTAATTAAACAAAATCATGGTGTCACTATCGACTTAGATACTATTCCATTAGATGATGAGAAAACATTTCAGTTGTATCAAAAAGGTGAAACCAATGCAACTTTCCAATTTGAATCGGTGGGAATGCAAAAGTATCTGCGCGAATTAAAGCCAGATAAATTTGCTGATTTAATTGCGATGAACGCATTGTATCGTCCAGGTCCAATTGCCTATATCCCCAACTTCATTGAAAGAAAACATGGTAGAGAAGTGATTCAATACGATTTACCAGAAATGGAAGAATTCTTATCTGATACATATGGTATTACAGTATATCAAGAGCAGGTAATGTTATTGAGTCAGAAAATTGGTGGGTTTACTAAAGGAGATGCGGATGTGCTGAGAAAAGCCATGGGGAAAAAACAAAAGGCTGTGCTAGATAAAATGAAAGCACAATTTATTGCAGGAGCTGTGAAGAATGGCCATCCAGAAAATATATTAGATAAAGTATGGACAGATTGGGAAGCATTTGCTCAATACGCTTTTAATAAATCTCACTCTACTTGCTATGCATATGTGGCCTATCAGACCGCATATTTAAAAGCACATTATCCCGGAGAATACATGTCTGCAGTTTTAAATCATGCAGGTAGCATTGATAAGATTACTTTCTTTATGGAAGAATGTAAAAGAATGGGTATAAAAGTTTTGGGTCCTGATATCAATGAATCCTTAAAAGGTTTCTCTGTTAATAAAAAAGGAGAAATCAGATTTGGATTAGGAGGATTGAAAGGCGTTGGTGAAGGTGCAATTGAGGGTATTATTAATGAAAGAAATAAAGCAGGCCATTTTGAAAACATGTTAGATTTCATGAAGCGTGTTTTATCCAGAGCTGTCAATAAAAAATCTTTGGAAAGTTTAGCTTATTCTGGAAGTTTTGATTGTTTTCCAGAATACCATCGTGCACAATATTTTAATGTACCGGATGGAGAAAGAAGCTCAGGCTTAGAAAAATTAATTGGATATGCACAAGCCATGCAAACCATGAGCACTGGATCTAGTAATACCCTATTTGGCGACTTACCTTCTGCTATGCAAGTACCCATTCCTAAATTAACAGCTTGTGAAGAGTGGACATTAACAGAAAAACTGGATCACGAGAAAGATATTACTGGTATGTTTATGAGTGGACACCCATTGGATCATTTTAGTTTTGAAATGAAACATTATTTGTTCACTCCTATCAATGATTTCAATGAGGTTAAAGACATGTTGGTAGTTCAACCCAATTATTTAGGCAAGTATTTTAAATTAGCTGGTTTAATTACAGATGTTCAACATAGAATAACCAAAACAGGTAAAAACTTTGGTTCTTTCGTAATGGAAGACTTTACCGGAAAAACAGATTTTATTTTATGGAGTGAGGATTATATAAAGTTTCAAAACTATCTTGAAATTGGACAGAAAATCTGCATCAATGGAGCTTTCAGAAATAGATTCAATCAACCCAACTTGTTCGAATTCAAAATTCAAACCATGAGTTTGTTAGAAACAGTAAAAACAACTCAAACAAGATCTATAGAAGTAAGCTTACACCCTGCCAACCTAAGACCAGATATGATCAGTTTCTTTGAGAAAAATATTAAAGAGAATCCGGGCAAATCTTCTTTCAAATTCAATTTTATTGAACCAAAAGAACAGTTAGTAGCTAGTTTACTCACTTTTGACAAGGGCTGCTCCATTAATGATGAATTAGTGGCATATCTAGACCAAAACCCTGAATTACAGGTACAAGTAAACTTAGTTTAATAAAGTTGTTAAGAAAGGTGGAAAAGTCAAAATGGCACTTATTAATTATTGGCCTTATTTTTGAACTAATAACTATACAAACAATTTAAACATATCTATTTATGGCATTAGAATTTACAGACGCAAACTTCCAAACTACTGTAATGGAAAGCGACAAATTAAGTGTAATCGATTTTTGGGCTGAATGGTGTGGCCCATGTAGAGCAATAGGTCCAGTAATTGAAGAATTAGCTACAGAATATGCGGGTAAAGTGAATATTGGAAAAGTAAACGTGGATGTTAATCCAAATCTAAGTATGAATTTTGGTATCACTTCTATTCCAGCAATTTTATTTGTTAAAGGTGGTCAAGTAGTAGATAAGCAAATTGGCGCTGTACCAAAATCAGTATTAGACAAGAAGATACAGTCTCACATGTAAGACATTTACATAAATTATTTCCATATTTGAATTTCAACATAAAATCCTGCTAAATAGCAGGATTTTTTTTATCTTTCTTCCCTAATTAAAAACTATGGAAAGATTTCAGGGTATATTCGGTATTATATTAATATTAGCAATCGCTTTTTTGTTCTCCAATAATAAAAAAAATATTAACTATAGACTGGTATTTAGTGGATTAGGACTTCAATTACTCATTGGCATTTTAGTGCTTAAAATACCAGCAATCACCCATTTCTTTCAATTGCTTGGAAAAGCCATGGGTAAGATTGAACAATTTTCGAGACAAGGTGCGGCATTTGTTTATGGTGGTGTAGGTGCTATGACACCTACTGGTGTAAATGATTTTGTCAATGGAGGATTTGTTTTTGCATTTAATGTTACTGCTACCATTATTTTAGTTTGTGTTTTAGTGGCTTTATTCTATCATTTTGGCATCATGCAAAGAATTATCGCAGTGATCGCAAAAGCAATGAATACCATCATGCGTGTAAGTGGTGCAGAAGCATTAAGCAATGTTGCAAGTGCATTTGTTGGACAAGTAGAAGCTCAAGTGATGATACGTCCTTATTTAGCGAGCATGACAAAAAGTGAAATTTTAGCAAGTATGAGTGGAAGCTTGGCCTGTATTGCAGGAGGCATTTTAATTGTTTATGCCAATATGGGTGCTGCTGCTGGAATGGATTTAGCACCAAAATTAATTACAGCAAGTTTAATGGCTGCTCCAGGAGCACTAGTCATTGCAAAAATATTATTCCCAGAAACAGAAACATCTCAAACTCTTGGAAAGGTTACACTTGAGGTAAAAAGCCAATATAGCAATACCATAGATGCCATTACACATGGCGCTGGAGATGGATTCAAAATTGCAATGAATGTAATTGCTATGCTCATTGGATTTATTGCTTTGATTGCCTTAGTAGATTGGACATTATTAAAAATTGGTCATTTATTTAGTGCCAATTTAGACCTGAGCTTGAATTACTTGTTTGGAAAATTATTCTATCCAATGGCTTGGGCTATGGGAATCCCATCAGTTGATATTCAAAGTGCCGCTACCCTTTTAGGTCAAAAATTAACCATCAATGAATTTGTTGCGTTTAAGAGTTTGACCAGTAAAGTAGTTCCTATTGTAACAGAAAAAGGATTATTGATTGTAAGCATAGCCATTTGTGGATTTGCAAACTTCAGTAGTGTAGGTATGTTAATTGGTGGAATTGGAGAGTTAGCACCTTCTCGTAGAAAAGATCTTGCTGAATTGGGTCTTAAAGCATTATTAGCAGGTACATTAGCCTCTTATCTTTCTGCTAGTATTGCGGGAATTTTGATTGGATAATATGTAACTTTGCGTTCAAATTGGAAGATATGAACAGCAAGGGCATAGAAGTGATAATTGCAGCAGAGAAAGATAGTACATTACAAAAAATAGGAACTAAAGTTATTCAAAATGAACGCCTCTCATTTGATGAAGGTGTTTATTTGTTTGAACATGCAAGTCTACCCTATGTTGGTGCTTTAGCTAATTGGAAAAGAGAATCTTTACACGGAAATAAAACGTATTTCAATAAAAATTTTCATATCGAGCCTACCAATGTTTGTGTATTCTCTTGCAAATTCTGTTCTTACTCAAAATTATACGCACATAAAGAAGAAGGTTGGGAATTAACAGTAGACCAAATGTTGGATATTGTTAAATCTTATGATGGGAAGCCAGTTACTGAAGTACATATTGTAGGAGGTGTTCATCCTAAATTAACCTTAACATTTTTCTTGGAATTAATGCGTGCCATCAAAGCGCACAGACCAGATTTGCATATTAAAGCATTTACTCCAGTAGAATTAGAGTACATGTTTAGAAAAGCGAAAGTATCTGTAGAGGAAGGTATGAAAATGGCTAAAGAAGCCGGACTAGATTCATTGCCAGGTGGAGGTGCAGAAATATTTCATCCAGAAATTAGAGAACAAATTTGTGCTGACAAAGCAACTGCAGATCAATGGTTGCATATTCATAAAACAGCCCATGAATTAGGCATGCATAGTAATGCTACTTTATTATATGGTCATATCGAAAGCTTCAGCCATAGAATTGATCATATGGAAAGACTTAGACAATTACAAGATCAAACAAAAGGATTTAATACATTCATTCCATTGAAATTTAGAAACTCAAATAATGAAATGAGTAATGTACCAGAATCTATTTTATTAGATGACTTAAAAATGTACGCAATTTCTAGATTGTACTTGGACAATTTCCCTCATGTCAAAGCATATTGGCCAATGTTGGGAAGAGATGCAGCACAATTAACATTGAGTTATGGGGTGAATGATATTGATGGAACTATTGATGATACTACCAAAATTTATTCAATGGCTGGATCTGAAGAACAAAATCCTGCGATGACCACAGCACAACTAGTTGCATTGATCAAACAAGCAAAGAGAGCACCTATTGAAAGAGGCACATTGTACAATGTGATTAAAGATTATTCAACTGTAGAAGTGGCTGAAAACGAAGCCTAGTATTTAACATTCTGCTAAAGCAATAGGAATTTGTGTGGCTAATCCACCATCAGCTGTTTCTTTGTATTTAATATTCATATCCAAGGCTGTATTCCACATAGTATGAATGACTTTATCCAAACTAACCAATGCAAAATCTGGTTTACTTTGTAATGCTAATTGTGCAGCAGTAATCGCTTTAATGGCACCCATAGTATTTCTCTCAATACATGGAATTTGCACCAAACCTCCAACCGGATCACAGGTTAATCCTAAATGATGTTCCATGGCAATTTCGGCAGCCATCAAAACTTGTTTTTGATTGCCCCCTAATAATTCTGTTAAGCCAGCAGCTGCCATAGCGGAGGAAACACCAATTTCTGCTTGACATCCACCCATTGCAGCAGAAATAGTTGCCCCGTTTTTAAATAAAACACCTACAGCACTTGCAGTACATAAAAACTGGTGCATGTCAGCAGCCATATTTTTTTTACAAAACAAAATAGTATATAAAAGCACTGCTGGAATGACCCCTGCTGCGCCATTAGTAGGGGCAGTAACTACTCTACCAAAACTTGCATTTTCTTCATTGACAGCTAAAGCAAAGCAACTTACCCAATCTAAAATATATTTAAAATCTACTCCACCGTTTTGAATCAATTGCATCCATTCTTCTTGAGTAGCATAAGAAGCATTGTTTAATAATTTTTTATTTAAATCAAATGCTCTTCTTCTAACTTGTAAACCACCAGGAAGTTGCCCCTCTGTATGGCAACCTTTATAAATACAACTTAGCATGGTTTCCCAAATAGTATCTAATCCTTTTTCTATATCGAGCTCATCCATACTCACTTTTTCATTTTCCATGATAATGGAAGAAATAGGATAACCCGTTTTCATACAATGATGCAATAAATCATTGGTATTGACAAAATCAAATGGGACTTCTTTAGCTACTTTTTCTGTATTATCAACTGGAATAATGGATTCATTTCCTTGGTCGTCTAGAATAGATTTTTCAATAAAACCTCCACCAATAGAATAATAAGTGAATGTCAATTGTTTTGTTTCAGCATGCACCACAAAACGCAAAGCATTTGGGTGATGAGGCAAACTTTCTTCTTTTAAAAATTGCAAATGTTGCTCCTTGATAAAAACTATTGAATGCATTTTATTCAATACTAGATGACTAGTGTTTTGAATTAGATTGAGTTTATCTTGAATGGTAGCAGTATCTGTTGTAATTGGATCTTCGCCCATTAATCCCATCAAAACAGCCATGTCTGTTCCGTGTCCTTTACCAGTTTTTGCCAATGATCCGTATAGTAGAATATCAATGCCTATGATGTTATCTAATCCCATTTGAGCATCCATTTCGCCAAGACAATGCAATGCAGCTTTCCAAGGCCCAAGGGTGTGAGAACTTGAAGGTCCTACCCCAATTTTAAACATATCAAATACTGAAATATTCTTTTCCATAATCTTATACAAATGTATGTTAGTATTTGAAAAAAATGGGGAAAATTTTGAAACAACTATATCTGAAAAACAAATTCCGATAGGAATTATTTGCGAAATTTGAGCTTATAAAATTCAACCCTATGATATTATCATCTTTATTGAACAGATTTAGTGAGCCAGAAACGCTGAAAATGGCAAAATTAGGTCGTGAACTAAGAGCACAAGGAATTGATGTAATTGATCTTAGTTTAGGAGAGCCTGACTTTGATACTCCACAGCATATTAAAGATGCAGCCATTAAAGCCATTCATGATAACTGGTCACACTATACCCCTGTTGCTGGTTTCTTGGATTTAAGAGAAGCCGTTTGCTCCAAATTAAAAAGAGATAATCACTTAGAGTACAAACCAGAACAAATAGTTACTTCAACTGGAGCTAAGCAAAGTTTAGCGAATGCTATTTTAGCATTAGTGGATGAAGGAGACGAAGTTATCATCCCTACTCCTTACTGGGTAACTTATTCAGAATTAGTAAAAATCGCAAGAGGTAAAGTAGTTGAAATAAGAACAACTACCGAAGCTGGATTCAAAGCAACTCCTGCACAAATTGAAGCAGCTATCACTCCAAAGACAAAAGTATTCATGTTCTCTAGTCCTTGTAACCCAAGTGGTGCAGTGTATAGCAAAGATGAATTAAAAGCATTGGCAGATCTATTTAAGAAGTATCCTCATATCACCATTTTATCTGATGAGATATACGAATACATCAACTTTATTGGCAAACACGAGAGCATTGCTCAATTTTCTGATATCAAAGACCAAATTGTAGTGATCAATGGTTTGAGTAAAGGATTTGCAATGACTGGATGGAGATTAGGATATACTGCATCAAGTGTAGAAATTGCCAAAGCAATGGAAAAATTACAAGGACAGTTTACCTCAGGAACTTGTTCAATCACTCAAAAAGCAGCCGTTACGGCATTGGTGGGTGACTTAAAACCTTCATTAGAAATGACTGAGGAGTTTACACGTCGTAGAGCAACCACTTTAAAATTAGTAAGTGAGGTTCCAGGATTCAAATGTTATGCTCCAGAAGGTGCTTTCTATGTTTTCCCTGATGTAAGTAGCTATTTTGGTAAATCAGATGGTACACAAACCATTGCCAATGCGGCAGACTTTAGCATGTATTTATTGAATACTGCGCATGTTTCTTCTGTAATGGGTGATGCTTTTGGAGAGCCTAACTGTGTAAGATTCTCTTTTGCAAATAGTATGCCTAATATTGAGAAAGCATGGGCTAGAATCAAAGAAGCATTAGCTAAATTAAAATAAACAAATAATTAATTTGTGCATACAGAAGCGTTATGAAAGTAACGCTTCTTTTTTTTGTAGTAGTTTTGTACCAGCTATGACTCCAGAGAAATTCCAAATGTTTGAAAATAGATTGCTTAAAAATTATAAGCACCGATTAAAACAAGCTAAACGTTTAAACTTGACTTGTTGGAGATTATATGACCATGACTTACCTGAATTTCCTATTTGTATTGAATTTTATGAGGAATATTTATACATAGCAGAATACAATCGAAGACACACATTAACAGATGAAGAACATACAGCATGGTTTGATCAAACAAAGCAAATCATTGCATCTTTAACAGGAATACCTATAGATCATATGTATGTGAAGCTAAGAAAGCGTATGTCACATAGAGAAGGTCAATACGAGAAAGAAGCAGTTACTGAATCTAAAATAATAACCGTTCAAGAAAACGGACATCAATTTTTAGTCAACCTTACAGATTATTTAGATACCGGATTATTTTTAGATCATCGTATCACCAGACAAATGGTTGCGGAGGAAGTAAAAGATAAAATATTTTTAAATTTATTTAGTTATACCAGTTCTTTCTCGGTGTATGCAGCTGCCGCAGGTGCAAGCGATGTTACTTCAGTAGATCTTTCCAAAACATATCTAAGTTGGAGTGAAGAAAATTTCGCCATCAATCATTTAAAGAATCCTGCAGCTTACCATTTTGTACATGCTGATGTAAAACAGTATCTTAAAACCTTGCCTGCCAATCATTTTGATATTGTGGTGATGGATCCTCCCACTTTTAGTAATAGTAAAAGGATGAAAGATATTTTAGATATTCAAAGAGACCATGTTGAATTAATCAATGATGTTTTACGAGCAATGAAACCTGGAGGTATTTTATACTTTAGTACCAATTTCACACAGTTTATCATTGACCTTGAAAATATCCATAGCAAACAAGTAAAAGATATTACAAAAGCCACTACCCCATTTGATTTTGAAGGAAGATTAAAGAGATGGTGTTATAAGATAGTTAAGGACTGATGAATGGCTAATATCTGAGGTATGAGCAAATGCATATCATCATTTTGTATCACCCAATCACATAATTTCATTTTCAAGCTATCTTCTAATTGATGCTCCATTCTTTTGATCACATCTTCTCTAGTAATTTGATCTCTCTGCATTACTCTTTGTATTCTAATATGTTTAGGCGCAGTTACTCCAATGATTTTTTCCACTCCTTCTGATGATCCAGATTCAAAAAACAATGCTGCTTCTTTAATCACATAAGGAGCTGATTGTTTGGATGCCCATTCTTTAGCATACTGGATAGTGATTGGATGAATAATGGCATTTAATTGCTGTAACTTAAATGCATCTTCGAAAACTATTTGAGCAATATATGGTCTATTTAACTGATTTTCTTTATAAGCATCCTCTCCAAAAAGTTCAATCAATTTTGTTTTTACAGAACGATCTTCATTCATAATTGCTTTTGCAGTAGCGTCGGCATCTAATACAGGTATACCTAATTGTGCAAATATTTTTGCTACAGTAGATTTCCCTGAACCTATCCCTCCTGTTAATCCAATAATGATTGACATACTTAAAGTTAGTTAAAATAAAAATCCGAAATAAGTTTCCCTGAAGGATTCCTATTTCGGATATATGAATATTTTATTGAAAACTTATTTATTAATTGCTTGAGACCACTCTAAGCTAATGGAAGATCTTTCGATTTTCAAGTAGCTGCCTGGGCTAACTTCTAATTGAATGGTATTGTCTTCATTTACTTTAAAAATAGTACCATGAATACCTGCAATAGTAACTACTTTATCTCCTTTTTGCATATTATCAATAAACTTCTTTTGCTCTTTTGCTTTTTTTGCTTGAGGACGAATCATGAAAAACCAAAACACCACGATGATACCACCCAACATGATTAACTGAAATGTACCGCCACCTTGAGGAGGAGCTTGTAATAGAATTTGTGTCATTTTTATTTATTTAAACTTTTTTAATTTTACCAGTTATACAAATATACAGTTTAACTGAATTATTTCTTATGGCTTATTTTATGAATTTTTCCAGCTGCCAACATTTCCTTATGAATACTATCTAATATTCCATTTACGAATTGACCACTTTGCTCCGTACTGTAGTCTTTTGCCAAATCAATGTATTCATTAATGGAGACTTTTGTAGGAATGGTATCAAAATATACTAATTCACAAACACCTAATCGAAGCAAAATCATATCAATTAAAGCAATCCTCTCCGGATCCCAATTCTTTAATTTGGGGACAATGATTTCTTCAGTGATTGTTTTTTTATCGATTGCAGTTTCCAATAATTCAATTGCAAATTTCATTTTTTCATTCCCCACCAAGTCAATAAAATCAATCTGAGATGGTTTTTGGATATAATTTAAAATAAAACCAATGATAATATCCCCCTCATCTTCCCAGTTGGAAAAACGCTCTTCTATATAATCAACAAATCGCTCACTACCCATGATCATTGTTCCAAAAATGAACTTCATCATTTCTTTATCCTTTCCCTTCTCCCTACTCTGATCATTGATGTATAATTGATATTCTGAGGTCTCAGAAAGTTGTCTAAAAATAGATTTTACTATTTGATCATCTAGATATTGAGCTGGTTTCACTAATTCTAGTGCATTTTTAAACGACTCAGATTCCAAGGTTTGCCATACCAACAAATTACCTGCTAATTTGGTATTGACTGTAAGATCTTCTTGATTGGGTAAATTTTTAGACGCTCTTTGATTGGCTTCTACTTCGGCATATAAAGCTACTTGATGTAATAAATGAACCAGGAAAACGAATAGATTACGGGTCTTGTCAAATTCTTTTTGTAATAAGGTTTTAGGGGCAATTTGCACCTCGGTTTCTATCATATAGAGCACCTGCATTACTTTAATTCGAATATTTCTTCTGTTCATCATAAATCTAAGAGCTAATTGGGGTGCAAATCTATCTAAATAATTCCATAAAACTGCCATTTTTTACCTAATTTTCCACCCCTTGTACCTATTTATGCTTAGCCACTGAAATTTTGACTTACTAAATATGTAAAATAGTCATTGGCAGGATTCTTGTACAATGGATAGTACAATCATTTATTTAAAAACCAAAAAACGATAAAGTATGGCTAAGAGTACGGCTAAAAAACTAAACATTACGCCTTTACACGACAGAGTAATTGTAATGCCTGCCGCTGCTGAAGAGAAAACAGCTGGAGGAATCATCATCCCTGATACAGCAAAAGAAAAGCCACAACGTGGAACAATTGTAGCTGCTGGCCCTGGAAAAAAAGACGAACCAGTAACTGTTAAAGTGGGTGACACCGTTTTATATGGCAAATATGCTGGAACAGAAATCCAAATTGAAGGTCAAGATTTATTGATCATGCGCGAAAGTGATGTGTTAGCAATTGTATAATTGAACTATCCTATTTTAAAAAATTTAAAAAATAACTCTATATGTCTAAAATGATTTTTTTCGACTTAGAAGCGAGAAATAAAATGAAGAAAGGTGTTGACACATTAGCCAACGCTGTGAAAGTTACATTAGGCCCTAAAGGTCGTAACGTAGTGATCGAAAAGAAATTCGGTTCTCCATCAGTAACAAAGGATGGTGTATCTGTAGCAAAAGAAATTGATTTAGAAGATCCAATTGAAAATATTGGTGCTCAAATGGTAAAAGAAGTTGCTTCAAAAACTGCTGATCAAGCTGGTGATGGTACAACTACTGCTACAGTATTGGCACAAGCAATTGTTGGTGAAGGTTTAAGAAACGTTACTGCAGGTGCAAACCCAATGGATTTAAAGCGTGGTATTGATAAAGCTGTTGAAAAAGTGGTTGCAAGCTTAAAAGCTCAATCTCAAACAGTGGGTAACGATACTAAAAAGATTGAACAAGTTGCTTCTATTTCTGCAAACAACGATAACGAAATCGGAAAGTTAATTGCAACTGCAATGGCTAAAGTGGGTAAAGAAGGTGTTATTACTGTTGAAGAAGCAAAAGGTACTGACACTACAGTTGATGTAGTAGAAGGTATGCAATTTGATCGTGGTTATGTATCTCCATATTTCGTTACAAACAGCGAAAAAATGGAAGCTGAAATGCAAAACCCATACATCTTAATTTATGATAAGAAGATTTCAGCAATGAAAGACATCTTACATATTTTAGAGAAAGTAGCTCAAACAAGTCGTCCATTAGTCATCATCGCTGAAGATTTAGAAGGTGAAGCAATGGCAACATTGGTGGTGAATAAATTACGTGGCACTATCAAAGTAGCAGCTGTTAAAGCTCCAGGCTTTGGTGACAGAAGAAAAGAAATGTTAAACGACATTGCTATTTTAACTGCTGGTACTGTAATTAGCGAAGAGCAAGGTTTCAAATTAGAGAATGCTGATTTGACTTATTTAGGTCAAGCTTCTTCTATCACAATTGATAAAGACAATACAGTAATTGTTGGTGGTAAAGGAAAGAAAGCAGATATCACTGCTCGTGTAAATCAAATCAAGGCTCAAATCGAGAATACCACTTCAGATTACGACCGTGAAAAATTACAAGAGCGTTTAGCGAAGTTAAGCGGTGGTGTTGCAGTATTATATGTAGGTGCTGCTACTGAAACTGAAATGAAAGAAAAGAAAGACCGTGTAGACGATGCTTTACATGCAACTCGTGCTGCTGTTGAAGAAGGTATTGTACCAGGAGGTGGCGTTGCTTACATCCGTGCAGTAGCTAGCTTAGACAAATTAAAAGGTGCGAACGAAGATGAGAATACTGGTATTCAAATTGTACGCCGTGCCATCGAAGAACCACTTCGTCAAATTGTTAAGAACAGCGGTATTGAAGGATCAATCGTTGTACAAAAAATTAAAGAAGGTAAGGATGATTTTGGATTCAATGCAAGAACTGAAGTATTCGAGAACTTGTTTAAAGCAGGTGTAATCGATCCAACTAAAGTATCAAGAGTTGCATTAGAAAACGCAGCATCTATTGCTTCAATGTTATTAACTACAGAATGTGTAATTGCTGACAAACCAAAAGCAGAAGCTCCAGCTCCAGGTGGCGCTCCTGATATGGGTGGTATGGGTTACTAATACTGTTAGAACAATACAGAAAAGGCCTCGATTTTATCGAGGCCTTTTCTTTTGCAATGAGTCTTCGAAAGGACTCTTTATTTTTTAAAATACAATTGAAACCCTTTCGTTAATAATAATTGCGCCACACCATATGTCATCATGGTAACTAATCCGATATGAGGTATGGGTGTATGAATTGACCATTGAAATTTATTGAATGCTAATACTGCATCAGAAGTAATAAAGAACA
>JACCDO011369543.1_pt1 | contig 22448 bp, 14 predicted proteins | sample 7446101 | NCBI WGS metagenome assembly JACCDO01 (sample SAMN15323440, study PRJNA562643) | freshwater metagenome | isolation source: river surface water | place: USA:Blue River Watershed | collected 2017-08-16
CCACTTTTCTATGAAATCCATCATCTGTTGTCGTATTTTTCTTCCACTTTTTCACTTTTACGACGTATTTCTTATCAACGGTCTCATCCTCCACCTGCCAACCTTCTTCCACTTCTAACTCAGTTAACTTGGTGACGTTGTCATAATTACAGCCTGAACAACAATCAGTAGGAATCTCGTCTTTGTCACGTAAATATAGTTGATATTCTCCCGTAAATGGAGCTGTCTCTTGCCGTAGTGGATCCAGTTGCTTGTGGATAGTGAAGCCGTGTATGTATCCAGCATCATCGGTAGCGAACACTTTGTTCTGTCTGATTATACTACCCAGGCAACATTTACATAAATTATTGAAGAAATTATAGATGGATGACAAATTATAAATTAAAACGTGTCTGTAAAAGAGGTAAAGGACCTTCATTGCGGCAACTAGCGCTAGCAACACAACTATAGGGACTGTATTTTGATGCTGCAAACGGCTTTTTACATCCGTACCACTACCATTTTCTTCATTTAAGTAGTTCGAGCCAACCGTTGACCCGCCATACGAGACACTGTTACCCGCATAAGGACTTTCTAGAATATTTGGATCGCCAAACATGTATGCCGCAATAGCCAGTCTCACGATAACAACGTAATACAGCAATTGTATGCATAATTTGATAGTTCCTTCCGCTACATGAGGTGGACGTTGATAATACCTACAGAGTAACATTTTATCTACATAAAAACATACGGTACATGCAACGCAGGTTAACGGCATCAAAAGGGGAATGCCCGGAGCATAAATCATTGCAAAGAATACTAGAGCCATTATATTGGCATACGATACAGTGGCGTCAAACACTGGGCCTACCTCGAGTTGATTGACATCATATTGCATGTTAAACTTGCTTGTTTTGCGCCTTATAGAGGAATAGTGCCAGCATCGCGTTAATGGGGCGACTACGCAGTATTCTACTAATGGGGGGAGGATGCTACTGACAATTTGGATGCAAAAAGTGATGAGCAAGTACGATCCAATGTTCCCGAACCACGCCGAATTGAAGTCGTCATAAATTCCATTGAAGAAGCGAAGATGCTGCTGCAACACGTCTGGTGTGGAACTTATTTTTCCTGCTGCAAGGACGATAACTAACCCCATGTTAAAGAGGGTGGCAATAAATATTTTAAACATCAAACTAGCTTGATACTTATCAACGGACGCCTGGCATTCTGATTTTGTCAGTCTTACAAATACTATTTTCAAGAAGAAGTTTACAACGATTGTCGCCAGCACCGCCACGTATGTTATCCCGTTCGATTTGGAGTAATTAATCAAGAAGTCGTAGCACACGTTAGTATGGTCCAAGGTCCTGATTTCAGCTATAGCAGATGAAACACCACCTGATTTCAGTATTAAATTGGCGAGGTATGTAGAGCAATAGCAATATCCTATGAGCGAAGAGGAGTAGTCGAGGCATTTGTTGCTTGAAGCACTGATGGTAGAGCACTCTAATGACTCACAAGTCTCGTCAGATGACATATCTAGGCAAGGACAAAACACCGATTGACCATACTGTGGACATTCTCCATAGTAAGAATACCCGCCTGTTTTCACACACGCTGCTAGATCGTATGAAAATACTGGATGCTCATAAGTGGAACTAGAATTCGCGGTATCGATGTACACGGCATAGAAAGAATTAGGTAGCACCGCTTCGCACTGCGCATCATAGGAGGTTTGAACGCTTTTATCGGGTCTAGCTAGCTCTAAGTTTGCATAGTTTATGTCGGTGGTTGAGCTGTAGCCATACATTTCAGGGATCGTCTGAGTGCAGTACTCTAATGGCGGAATCTGCTTTTGGTACTCGGCCTTCAATACACATACCTGTACGATGACCGCGAAGCACACAATCATCACCGCGAATACGACTATGTTGTTTCTTGATTGATAAAACAGTCGTTGTATCTTCGTAACCTCTAAGTTTTCCCACATTATTTCATCCGGTTCTGGTGCTTTCGTCACTTTAATACTACTGCCTCGAAATTTTAATCTATCCGGTGCACATAAATTACGGGGGAACGACTTGTACCGTTCATAGTCCTCGATACACCGAGCCATACTCTCACTGTATTCAAAGGTAATAAAGGCAGCAATAGTCTCTGGTCTTGGCTCTTCAGATTGAACTGATTTTTCACTATCTTCGACACTGTCTTTGCCACTATCATGATGAACAGAATGTGATTTGTGGCGTGATTTGCGATGGGTAACGGCATCGGCTAGCGAGTCTATCTTGGAACCAATTTCAATTAATTTATTTTCTGCTTTTTGCCATTTACGAGGATTGGCACCCCAATAGTAAGGAGTACCTTTAGCATATTTTTTCATTTCTGCACGACAACGATATAGTTCTGCCATCAATGCTTGTTGCTCCAAAAATGCTGAAATTAATTTACCGATTTTAGTGTGGATAACAACACCAGCAATCCAAGTATTTTGAAGAAAATCAGGGGCACCATTTACAACCTCTTGTACTGGTCTAGCATGTTTAATAGGAGGTCTATTCAACCAATCCTTCTTGTCTAATGGATACAGACTATTAAAATGCGTCACTAGCTGTTCCTCGGTGGTATCTGGTGGTAGTCCGGTGACCATGATCGAGTAGTCACTGACTTGACACTCCAAACGATCGTTTAAATCTTTTACATGAACCATTTTCTTCCATAAATAATGTAAAGTAATGAGAAATATGATTGCTTGCAGCATTTCCATAACCGTTAATGTATTGGCAACTGTCTCCAATTGCAGTTCGTGACCTTCAAAATGAATACATGTTCCAGAATAATCTAGATTTCTACTCTCTGTACAATTAGAATCAGTGGCATATGTAGATGATGCTGGATTGTAACCAATATTACCGAATGTATATCGCCATGCGCCCAAAGGGTCTTTGTCGTTATCATTTATATGTGTTCCATAATAAGAAAATAAGAGCTGGGGAAAACATAATAAACTCATAAAAAATGTGCAAATAGCAATAGATTTCAGAAATTGAAAATACATGGCCACACCAGTACCCAGATCGTGTTCAGAGCAAACGTGTACATGTGAAATATTAGCCAAGCCTCCTCGATATATATTGTTTGCTTTAAAGAGCCTAGCCTTTTCTATCGAAGGTGGTAACCAAGGAGTATTTTCAAAATTGTCACCCAAGTTTTCTTCCCTATCTGCATTGTTAACGATTTTGTATGCATTACGTTTCACTTTATTCGCGGCTTTCTCTTTAGCTGCGACTGCTTCCACATACTGCTTCATTGACTCCGCATCTAGTCCTAAAGCACCATTGATTTCACCCTTTTCTACATCTGGCACTGACTGATCATAAGTCCCGTTTAGTCTATCATATTCATCCTCTAAATCTATAGGAGGATCATCAGGAGCATCGAGGTAACCATAGCTTTTGTACCTAAGTAGCTTGTTATTAGTCTCTTGAAGTGATTCATAAACGACAGGAAGAGCATTTGCTTCGACATCTGTCACCTGTATGTTATCGGCATTAGGTGCGACTTCTCTTTCGTCCACATTGTTCTCCGCTGTCACAGTCACCATCACAGTCGCCTCCGACTCGGTGATGGGCTGCGGCTGCTCCTGCTCGGCTATATCTTGCAGAACCAACGCGTCCATCGCTCTTTCACATGAATTCCTTCCTTGGTTCCTTTACGTTTTTTTAACGGTACGATAGAGGCGATCCACACCCCGTTATAAAAAGCAGATAAGATTTTACACTAAGCACAATAATTTACATCCATAATTTTAATAAATCCGTTATTTGTCTGGTCTGCTACCACCCCATTACTTAGCTTCCCTATTATAGCGATATCAATCAAATCCCGTGTGACATTATCTAGTAATGCATCTGCGACGGCTGGAGATGAATTAACCTCTAGTAACCACACTTTGTAGCTGGAATCGATCATAAAATCAAAACCAAACAACATGAATGAATCATAGTCATCAGCGGGGCCACTGGCCATCATCTCCATTCCCGCTTTGAATACATGCGATATTATGGACGTTATCTGCGGAATTATATGCTCGTCAAGATCCACGGCACCGTCACTAATAGTGTGAAGGATTTTATTAAAATCGTCAAAAAATATTTCATTGGTAGGTTCTCCTTCATATTTCCCATAACTAGGGTGCTCAGCAGCTATACAATGGTTACAGAGATGCGAATATTTATTGTCTAAATCATTACTATCGTATGAACACGCAGCAGTCCTACAAACTCCATTCTTGTAATAATATACCGTATACTCAGTCGATAAATATAGTACCCAAATGCGAATATCAAATTTACGATTTCCATTAGGCAGCAATAAGGGATTGGAGATGTATCTCTGTATCAAAAATGCGACTGACTTGTCCGTTATACTATCAAAAAAACTAAGTAGCTTATTTATATCATTAAATATCACAATCCCATGTCCTTTGCAAGCATCTGAAGGTTTTACAACCCACATATTATGAGCGATATCAATTGCTTGCTGTTTCTCAAAAGCGTGAATCAACATTAGTCTTTCATTTTCATCAGTTTTCACAGTGCTATAATAGTAACTATCAGGCAGTTGGATATCATCAGTCATGTCTAAGTTATTATTCCACACATAGCTACGTAAAGTTAATAACATCGACATTTTCTTACATATTGCTTGGAAACCACGATTAAAATTGGTGATAGGTTTCACAGCACCTGGATATATACTGCTATAGTTCGCCAGAAGGTCGTAAGGCATCCCAATTGCTTGAGCTTCAGCAAGCAACACATGAAACCTTCCATTTATGGACACTTTGTTATTTGACGATTTTTTTGGCGACGTTTTCTTCTTGATTAACCCCACAGGAAGCGAAGATGGCGACGTATTTGACGAGAAATTCTTGATACTCGCGTGTTTGAGCACCCAATTTGGGCGAGACAGTAAATTATTTGTCACTGAATGATAGAATGAACCAAGATTTGAATGCCCCGCATTATAGCCCAAGCTCACCAATATGTGCATAGGCTCAACCTGCGGGAGCACGTACTCCTCTTCACCCGTATTGATTGCAGCCATGACTCACCTACACACACGCATACTCATACATAATTCCTGGTACACCAAGCATGTTTTAGGTACTCTGGGAATGTCCAACCTAAAAAAATTCCAAAAATTGACAAAAAAAATAAACCATAGTCTTCACTTACTAACTTACGCTCGCCTCCACGAGGTATGTAGTAACTGGTGTAGAATGCAGATCTTCCTCTTCGCACTCTTGTTGTGGGTGACTACCACGTCGTCGTTTATCCTCGAGAGACTTCACCAGGTCAATCGCCAAATCAATCGTGTTGCACCGCTCTTCTTGTTCGAGAGGCTATTCAAGAACGATGCCAAGTACGAGGCGAGTAAACGATTGAATGCACCATCATCTCTCGTTGACTTAGGTGATAATCTTCTTTTGTGGTTTCCACTGGGTGAAATTGTATATGATGAACAGAAAATGGCTGCTTTGTATTTGTATTTAACCTATTATTACTTGACTGCAGAGGAAACTAATGTTTATAGCAACGGAGGCATTTTTCGAATACGAAAAGAGGATATTAACAAAGAGTTTGATTACAGCAGCAGTGATTGTTATTCGTTTCGATTGATGTTTTTAGAAAATGTGAAAGACCAAGGACTTCGAGGAACAGCAGATTTATTATTTACCATAAATAGAGATCCCAGTAATCCTGGGCTGATTATACAGAGATATAGAAAGTCAGTTACCGAAGCTGCAAAAATAAGTGAGAAGTTATTACTCAAAGAAATGATTGAAAATTTAATTCAAATAAATGACGATCCCTCTATCAAAAGTGAGAATCGTTTATTTAAGATCAAGAAGGGGCTCATAGATGATGTAAAGTTACTATATAACTTGTAAATGTACAATATAATATAAATTTTTAATTTTCTGAATCGAGGTTTAGAACATAAAAATCATTCACTGCCTGTCTTCCATCAAATCCACCAAATATAAGTATGGCGGAGGTGCCAGTCGATCTAAATGCACAATGATTATGCAAGTGTTTGACTGGTTTCTTACTTAACTTCCTACTATTCATCCAGCACATGTTGACTGTGTCCAATACATGAACCGTTTGAGCGCGTTTATCACTTATCATATCACTTGTTTGGCATCCACCTTGTCCCCAGCCACCAAATATTACAATTTTCCCATCGTCCATTAATGTCGCAGTGTGACCATATCTACCAGTGGGATTATTACCATCTACTCTAGGTCTAATCCATATCATAGTATCAGTATCTAATTGACGTACGTCATTGTTATACGATGGCACACCTAATTCAGATATCGAACAACCACCAAATACAATTAATCTGCCATCATTAGTTAAAGTCAAGTTATGTCCATATCTAGGTGTTGGCTCAAAACCAGCAGTGCGCGGTTGAATCCATCCAAACGAATCAGTATCAAATATCCACATATCATTCAATACATCAGTACCATCCCAACCACCATGTATAACTATTTTTTTACCAACTGCTTCTGAAGCATGAAAGAATCTTGGAGATGGACCCGCTGAAATAGGTGTTACTGGTACCCAAATCCATTCAGTCAAATCTAAAAAATATATATCTTTGTAAGCAATACCATTTGGACCTTTACCGCCAAATATAAACATTCTTGAGCCGAATATATGTGCAGAATGGCCGTATCGAGGACCAGGAAGCTGTCCTGAACATTTCATTTTATACCAAGCCAACTTCTCAACATCTAACAACCACGTTTCATCTAGATATTTAAACTTGTCATCTCCCTCGAAATAGTGTCCGCCGAACGCCACTAACTTGCCCATGGCATACACCACTGACGCGCCGCCTCTTCCGCTAGGCAATTTGCCAGAGGGAATGATGGGCTTGTGTACCGAGTACATCCTTTTCTCACTGTCTGCTCTCCTTATTCCCTCTTCCTTGTCTAACGGGCGGCCCCGGGCTTACTGGGATTAGCTGCATGGACAAACCTCGTTACAAACGCAACAAATTTAGCTACTACAGCTCGATAGTGCCTGCCGTTTTCATATGTAGCGGCTAGTAGCAACAACTAGTAACCCTAAGTGCTTAGACTGAAGCCAAACGTGGTACCGGTATGTAAAATCGCCAAAATGGCAGAATCAATACTATTCACTTATAGCTATTGAAGTCTTGTATTTTGCAGCACAGCTGAGTTAGATCACTGCCAGAGAATATACTACATACTATAGCATTAAAATAGTATAAGATTCTAACCCTAAGTCATGCCGGTACTAAAAATAATTTCGCCAAAACGGTAGAGTGGAATACACGTTGAAGTCTGAAGCGCGAGTAGAGTCGAATGGCGTCCGCGCAGCAGGCCTCGGTGGTGATGCTGGACTGGAGTGAACTGAGTGGGTCGCGGGACTTTAATGAAGAAATACGCAGTGCTTTTGGCGTAGATGGACTCGGCATCTTATGCGTCAAAAATGTCCCAGGATTGACAGAAGCAAGGTATGAAATGCATGACTTTATATTATCTTAATGATTTACTAATTGTATATTCCTTTTTAGAATGAAATTATTACCTTTAGCAAGGGAGTTTGCGGTATTGGATGATGCAATCAAAGAGAAATATGTACATAAAGAAAGCTTTTACTCATTTGGTTGGTCTCACGGTAAAGAAAAGCTTCAAGGTAAAACAGATGTCTCAAAAGGATCTTATTATGCAAATCCACAGTATGATCGACCCGTCGATGATGAAGAAACTATTAAAAAGTATTCACCATTTATACATCCAAATATATGGCCAACTGAAGATTTACCTGCATTAGAACCTGCATTCAAAGAGTTGGGTCAGATTATTGTCAACACTGGTATCTTAGTATCACGACAATGTGACAAATTTGTGAAAGAAATGTGTCCTACTTATGATACTAATAGGTTAGAAAACATAATAACTAGTTCTAAATGTTGTAAAGCAAGATTGTTACATTATTTCCCACAAAGCAATAACACATCAGAATGCGTCACTACTACCGACGAAGAGTTTTCTTCTTGGTGTGGTTGGCATAATGACCACGGTTCGCTTACAGGCCTTGTCAGTGCATTATTTATTGATGGAAACGGAAATATTGTTCCAAATACTGATCCGACAGCTGGGTTATATATTCGAAGTAGAAATAGCGAGTTGTTCAAAGTGTCAATACCGCCAGATTGTATTGCGTACCAAATAGGAGAAACTGCCCAAATTCACTCAGGTGGAATATTGCAAGCAACACCGCATGCTGTTCGAGGATCAAATGTTCCTGGTATTAGCAGAGAAACTTTTGCTGTATTTATGGAACCAATGTGGATGGAGCCCATGTCTTGCCCTGAAAATGTTGATGGTAACATGGCCCAATCACAGAGCGCTGCTCTAAATCTACCTAGGGGTGTACCATCATTGGAATCCAGATGGAATCCGTCACAAACATTTGGTGAATTCACCGATGCTACATTGAACTCGTACTATTAATGAAGTTCGTTTGATTAGTTACAACATATTGAAATAGTGTAGATATTTACATAAATTAATTTCTTCTAGATACTTTTTGCTTTACTGGTCCCTCCTCTTCCTCTTCATACTCTATTTCTAACGCCCCTTTACCACCTTTACCACCTTTGCCCTTGCTCGCTAACTTACGTTTCATACTATTATACAGTGCAGCGAGTTGATCCGCGGACTGTTCAATTTCGCCGTCTTCCTCATCACTTTCGTCAAAATCTTCTACATACTCTATATTATATTCTTGATCCTCTTCCTCCTCGTCTTCATATTCTACCTCACTTTCTAGTTCTTCATCATCATCGTCATCATCATCTTCACCGTTGGTTGCGCTCTTATTCTTCTTACGCTCCTTCGCTGCTGCATCTTCTTCTTCTTCATAGTTATCATTTGCCATTTTTAATGCTTTATTATATTGTTGTTCAGGATAATTATATATTTCACTTTCATTGACTTGTTTCAATCGCTCCAGAAGCTCCTCTTCAATCGCTTTCTCTAATTGTGCCGCTTTTAATGCTTTTCTTTCACGACCTTTTTCACGACGATCAACTTTAGTATTTGTTGTTACTATTTTTGGTCCTGCTCCCTTTAATTTCATTTTTCTCATTCGAATAATCATTTGATGAATCTTTGTTAGTCTTTGTTTGTTACGATGCACTAAATATTTGGGGAAATATTCTAAATGTTCACTGACAATCTCGAGTGCCTTGGTATAATTACCAGGTAATCTAATTTTTTCCCACAATTTTTTTGGTGTATGAGCTCTCTCTACTGTCTTCATATACAAATAACACACTCCTTCTTCCTCTCGAATGGTTGCATAACGACTATTTGCCAATGGACAAGCCGATTTCAAGCATAAACCAGTAACATTATATGGATTTTGACAAAATGTTCGTTCTCTCGCTACAGACGCTTTAAAGGAACAAAAAGAGTTGTTGATAATATCCCAAACCACGTCATCTGACTGCATCGTGCTATTAATAGGTGCCTGGAACCCGCTTCTACTATACTAGTTTGCGACTGGCGAGGACCAGCGAGAAAAGGGCCGTAGGGATTGAAGGTAGAAGAATGTTCTCAGTCGACACTTGTTGTGCAGTAGCGGAAGAGATAAGAAAGCTTATTATATCGTTATACCAGGTTCTATTATCGCAAGTTCATTCTCTCGTGCCTCGAGCACCGTAACTAGTGTTGGTCGCATTACTCCCTTTAAAGAATCAAACTTGCAATTATTTTGGTTCATTAATTCTTCGGTTTATCGCGATGTCACACTAACGCTCAAACCACAAATTTAAATAAATGCGCACGGGTTAGGGTTGGATGTTCTGGTTGTCCACACCTTTTTTTGGATTTGCGGCCCTAAGACAGCTTCGAGCTTGGCAGCGAAGGCGAAAGAGGTCGTTTGCGTGTGAACCGCGCCGTTTTGCGTGCTGGTTGCGCTTGGGAAGACCTCGGAATCTGCAAAGACAGCCGATTCGCTCAAAAAAGTACGAGTTTATTGATTATTTTGCAAGTATATAGTCGTGGCGGAAATGAGCTATCACGGTACTCTAAATTTTCATTATTTATTCATATAATATGACTATTTTAGTGATTAAAACTAAAACTCAAAAGCATAAAGTACTATCGGCACTATTTTATCATTGTATTTGCGCATGATTCTTCGAATATCTACTTTTTCTAGGATATTTCACAAAAAAATCATGATTTTTTTCATTATTTTGTCAAATATCTATGCATAGAGTTGTTTGAGAGGCATTTGAAACCTGAATACATGATTTTAGTACACGATGAATACATTTTCGATCATTAAAACATACTTTTTGTCTTGTTAAACTCATACTAATATTGATGTAAATTTTACTGATATATATTTTTATCTAATAGGTCAAGGAAATATCAGTAATATGACTTCACATGGTATTGTGGGAGGAATCGAGATCATACCAAGTTCCGGTACACCAATTACGGTCATTCCTCCAGCAACTGGCGATAGTTCTGCTAGATCAAGTAGTAGAAGACCGAAACTGTGGCATAATAATTCTGATTTAGTGAGGGAGTTACGACTGAAAGTAACTGAATCTATTATGGCTCTTCTGCGGGAGCGTAAGCCTGATGCTAATGCAGAGAAAATACCAAGGATGGCTAAGCAGCTGGAGGAATATTTATATTATGAAGCGAATTCGTTAGAGGATTACAATGATAGTAACACACTAAAGAAAAGATTGACAGATATAGTGCGACGTATGAACCCTAATGGTGCTTCCAGGAATGGAGCAACATCTTCTTCTGCAATAGTGAAACCTGAAAATACTGCAGGGAGTAGTAATGCAGGCGCGGTTATGGGTGCTGTGATGCCTCAAACAGCTGCTGACGTAAAAAATTCTATGGAGCATAAAAGACAAATAATTAATCAACAACAGCAACGATTGTTACAGTTACGACATGCATCAAAGTGTCCATATGAGCCAGGAACCTGTCCAGATAAAAGCATGGACTGTGAAAACATGAAGGGCGTTTGGAATCATATACATTCATGCAAAGATTCGAAATGTGACAGAAGACACTGTTGTTCATCAATATTTGTCCTTACTCACTACACCAATTGTAAAGATGAGCATTGCGTAATTTGTGGTCCTGTGCGTATGGCTAGCAAGGTCGGTGCTGAAGGAAAACGAGGTTTAGTAACGGCATATGAACCAAGCAATAATAAGAAGTATAAGAATGGAGGAGGATCAAGTGCAGCCGCGTTGCAGCATCTTAAGGCCCAACAAGTTGCGCAAGAGCATGCACTAGATGCCGCAGCAATTGCTAAGCGTCGAAATGCATTGTTAGATCCGATTTCATGTCCATTATATTCATTTCCAAATGATCAAATATATGCTCATATAAAAGGTATTCGTGACTCTTTTCGTAACGTCTACGAGTTGTGTCATCCACCTCTGGAAGAAATATTAAAGATACCGCATTGCAACGATATATTTGGACGTCCTGTTGATCCTGTTTTGTTAGAATTACCAGATTACTTCGATATAATAAAGCGACCTATGGATCTGGGCACTATCAAGAAGAAGTTGGAAGACAAACAATACACCTATCGTGATGTGGAGTCTTTCGTCTCAGACGTGCATTTGGTATTCAGTAACGCCATTGAGTACAATCCAGATGGCTCCGAAGTGTACGATCTTGCGGTCAAATTACGCCATGAATTTGATATAAAAATGAAAAATATACTAGCATTATACGACAAGAAAGTGGAATTAAACCGCCACAAGAAGGACTTGAACTGCTTTATCTGCGGAGAAGGAGACTTAAACTACGAACAGCAAGTCTTTCATTGTAACGGCAGACATTGCAACGGCTCTAGAATAAGAAAAAATACCACTTTTTATGCTGCTCCTAACCAATCCTATCACTGGTGCACGTCTTGCTATAATGAGCTCAAGGATAACCAAGCAATCAAACTGGCAGATTGCACACTTCACAAGAACGAGTTGATCAAGAGCAAGTTTGAACCCAGTCTGGAGTCCTTTGTACAATGCGATTTATGCAACGGTTGGATTCATCACGTGTGTGGTTTGTTCAACAATCGACGTAACTTCTCGGAGCGTGATGTCCCGTATGTATGTCCATACTGTTTAATGGAGAAACGTAAAGCTGTCGGTGGTAAAATTGATGCGGTGTTAATTCCGTCACTAACTACCAAAAAGACAAGAGCAGTGGACTTGCCTCATAATACGTTGTCCACATTCCTTGAGCGCCGCGTCTATGAGTGCTTGGAAGAGCAATACCAGAAAACGGCTGCTGCGTTATGTATTCCATACGACAAGGTAGAGAAGTGCACGGGATTGTCACTGCGTTGTGTCTTGTCCTACGAGAAACCTCATTATGTACGAGAAAATATGTACAAACGTTACAAAAGTAAAGGTTATCCCGATAACTTCCCTTGTAAAGTCAAATGCATTGTTTTATTCCAAAATGTTGATGGTGTGGATGTGATCCTACTGGGTATGTATGTGTATGAGTATGGCCACAAATGCCCCAATCCTAATCAACGAAGAGTATATATTTCGTACTTAGACTCCGTATTCTACTTCCGACCACGTCAGTACCGCACTATTATATACCATGAAATATTAGTGTCATATTTAGACTACATGAAACGTCGTGGATTCCACACTTGCCACATCTGGGCATGTCCACCGGCGAAGGGAGATGACTACATTCTGTATGTGCACCCTTCCGACCAGAAAACGCCAAAAGAAGATAAATTACGTAAATGGTATCAAGACATGCTCGACAAGTGCGTAGATAGAGGTATTGTGGTTGAAATTACTAATTTATACGCAGAATATATGGAGAATCCGGGGAACGACGCCACGGTCATTCCGTACTTCGAAGGTGACTACTTCGTCAGTGAAATTGAGACTATAATCAAGGATTTTGACCACGGTAAAGCGGATGATTCGTATCAAGATAGTGCAGGTAGCTCCAAGCGAAAGAAACAAGGTCGCCCGCCAGTGACGACAGGTAAAAAAGGAAAAGGTACCGATGTTGAATCATCGAGTCCAGCAGACCCAGTCATGCTTAAGTTCTCTACCTCAATAAAGCCGTATCAAACACTGTTTTTTGTCGCGAGGTTGCATCCGAAGGAATACGCCGAACGCATGCATTTATTGCGTGAACAAGAGTTGCAACAGGAGAAAGATGCTGGGAGCTCCTCTACATCAATGTTTAAAACAGATAGTAGTTCAGAATTGGAAAAAGAGGATGTTGTTGTACCTGGTGTCCATGCCCCAATAGCTGTGGATAATACCACTGCAGATGAGAACGACAAAGTCGCAGGAGGATCATCTTCGGATGCCGTCCTTTGTCAAGAAGTTGGCGCTAATGAGCCATTAAACTTGACGTCGTCTTTTATCGATTCCATTATTACCAAAGATGACACCGAAGATGTTGACGAGAGTATCGAGTCGCCCCATTGGGATAGTCGACAATCCTTCCTCGATTTATGTCGCATTAATTCATATCAATTCGACCAATTAAGAAGAGCCAAACTAACCTCGATGATGGTGTTGTACCACATGCACAATCCAGATGCACCTGCAAGACCTTATACATGTGCGCATCCTACATGTCAAAAAGACATCTTACAAGGCTACCGCATCAATTGTCCAACGTGCGAAATTGACTTTTGTGTCAATTGTTATCGTAAGTTTGGCTCTAGTATTCACCCAAAACATCAACTAAAACAGCTACCAATCAGTGGCGATGGTGGCTTACCGCAGCAATTAACTGAAGAGCAACGAAGGGAAAGACAGCGTAATTTACAACTACATCTGCAGCTTCTACTTCATTCGTCATCTTGTGTTGGTACTGAATGTAATGTTCGAAGTTGCAAGAAGATGAAGGAGTACATCGATCACTTCCTTAATTGTAAAGACTCAGTAGCTAAGAGATGTCCTACGTGTTCAAAGTTAAACGCAATATTGCAAATACACGCCAGACACTGCCGAGTTGATAGTTGTAAAGTACCAAAATGTGGTGAAATTAAAGAAAATTTAAAGAAGTTGGCCATAAGACAGGCAGCTATGGACAGTAGACGTTGCGCAACCATGACACATAACAATGACAGGGATGATGACGACTAGTGGCTTATTATGTATAAACAGTTAACTACATTATGTTACAAACATTCAGTCTCCATTTTCATTCTCAGCGATGACTTCAGACATGATCTTCGCTTCGGTTACCACGCTGTTACCGCCGCGCGCGAGGCGTTTCGCTGACGAAAGTAGTGCAAACATGAAGGTGTTTTTGGTATAATCGATGTACAACAATAAAATAAAATACAAAATATAGAACATAATTACAAGGCAACACGCGCTTCTAAATACATTTAAGACAACGGCAAATTAGTGCTGGTTTAAAAGCCTAATTATCAACATATGCGACTAATACACATCTGGTGGTCCCCGCATGAAGTTATCGAAAGAATTAGAATTGTCTAGTTTTGATAGTAAGGCAACTTTCAATTCGTTATTATTTTCCTCTAGTTGCTGAATGCGCTGTATCGCTTGATTCAGTATAATCTGCAGTTGACTATTGACTTCTTCAGCTTGTTTAAGCTTGTTATCTTGTATAGTTACAGCTCTTTTTAGTAACTTGTTTTCATCATCGAGACGTTTGTAGTCACTTTGCAACTTCGTTCCCAACAATACCACATTATTATATTTCTGGTTTAAGTCTGTAATTATAATGAAAAGGTTAGTATTTACGTTTGTTGTATGATAAGAAAGTGTTTACCTTGTAGTTCGTATGATTTCTTAGTTAATTGTTGCTGATATTCCCTGTTTAGACTACTAATGAACATGTTGTTGTCAATCAATGCACTATTACGATCCAATGTGGTGTCACCACATATATTGGCAGTCATTTTATCTGAATGCCTCGTTCTCTTATCAAATAGCTGTCCATCTTCGCATAATCCCCGTTTCATACGTGCTGCAGACGTGTAAGTAGGCTGTGGGGCGAAGTTCTCCTCCTCATATGAACCCAGAGCCTTGGCTCGCTTACTCGTATGTGTCTGAGGCGACTCCATAAGCACTGTGAATGAATAAGTGAGTAAGTCATGATGGTGAAGCATGTGAATAATGACATGGGCGAGGGGAAACGAGTAATAGAGCGAAGTGAGTGAGTTTGTGAATGAATAGTTAGTGAGTGAGGAGTGATTAAGTAAGTGAGCGAGTAATTAAGTGAGTAAGTAGGTAAGTAAGTGAGCGATAACCTGGCCCCTGATCCATTTCTCCGTTTTATGTTTTTTTTTTCTCTTCAGAGAAAAAATTCATGTTTAATTAGGGTTACATGATCGCTTCATTATATTCAGCAACTAGTCCTTTACCTCATTCTTGCTGTGCATTCTACAATACAACATTCTGCTTCATTCTCTACTTCATTCATTACCTACTATTCTGTCTCCTTCTATTGATGGCCGCAATTAACCCGCGAAACGGCTCCGACGAAATGACCAAGCTTGTAGCGGTCGCAAATGGGACTCAATTAACCTTTTCGCCTTTAAAATGGCTTCTTCAATGAATCCTTTCTATCCGTTACTCTTGAGACCGAAGTCGGTCTGAAGGGCCGGTTTACCGGTATGTTCAACCGTTGGAGAAAAAAATACGCGAAAACTAGATAATTTTTAATTTTCAATTGAAAAATGCAAAGTTTGTTCAGTCGTGACAAAACGCTGCAGCTGGACGATGTCCACCATGAGCACCTACACCCCACCTTCGCAAGGAAGCCGATTTCCACGATGCAACTGCAATCGCAAAATGCTCCACTTGTTGATCCTCGAAAAGGTATTTCTTCATCTTTTGGAGTAATAATTTCAATTTAATTCATTAATTTTATTGTTTATAGTGCTAAGAGGACCAGATCCCAATACATTTTTAAGGACGGATGTAATGCCACAAGCAGTTCCTACGACGTGGGAAACGGTGTATGATCCAAATCACCCCGATGCAGATTGGTCGGGCTTGGTGCAAGCAAATAAATTTGGTAAAAAGCACTATCAAGAGCAGTCTGCGCAAAAAAGTGGTATCCTTCACAGTGAATCTGGTAAGTCGTCTAAACATTTCATGCTTTTATTACATACCGTCATAAATATTAATATTTTTATATTTATTTTTTAGGAATTGTTAGTAAAGTAGAAAGACATGAATGGGCTCAAAAAAGAAGAGATATTGCGCATGCTCCAGCACCAATAGATAATTTAAATAATAATAGAAGAAGAGGTAGTTATGAAACATCAAAAAATAATATTATTGGTGGTATTGATGTTGAAAATGAAAGTGAAAGATGGAAGACCAACTACCACCGTCTAGCAGGACAAGAAAGTACAGGAAGAGATCAATTGACACTACAAAAAAGACAGTTACCAAAAAAAATATTGAGTGGAAATAATTCAGTACCCAATTCAGCGCGAGGTCCAGTTTCCGCCAGAAGTGTGTATGAGCAACCATCCTCGATATACAGCACCAGCACGACTAAGGAAACATATGGCCCAATAGAAGGCTCCCTGGTTGGGTACAAGGCACCGCGTGAAGTCAATCGATCACTTTTGTCCAATATTTCATCCCAAATTAATATCGATTAATTATTGTTTTTTTCGTCGTGTGTATTTGTAAGTAAACTAACAACTCTTTCTTTTCGTTATTCGTTTCTATTTCACTAACTATTCACATTTTCTATGATATTCTATCTTGTATCGGTGGATCCGGCGGCCGCGGACCTATTGTACGCGAATCTTGATTTCTAGAACAAGAATCAACCACTTCGTGACTGTGAGTGCGTTAGAGAGTGTGAATAAGTGAGTGAGTGAGTGACTGAGTACTGACCACGAAACAAAGCAGCGCACAGACCGAACCAACGAGAGAAAAATGCGTGTTTTAACTTTAGCGATTGTGTTAGCAATTGCTTATGTGGTCGTAATTCCAGCATTTATTAATGCACAAGAAGAGGCAGTAGAAGAGAAGAAAGAGGAGAAAGTAGATGATGGAACCATCATGAAAGGCTTCTCGGCTGATGATGAGAAGAAATTGGTAAGTTTGTTTGATATAATCATAAGTCCATATCTTACTTGATCACTAATAGGCGGAAGGACGCGAAAGCTATGAATTCCAAGCAGAAATCAACCGATTGATGGATATTATTATCAATTCCTTGTACAAAAACCGCGATGTGTTCTTGCGTGAGCTTATTTCCAATGCTTCTGATGCTTTAGATAAGATTAGATTTTTAGCATTATCTGCTGCGGATCTTTTAGGTGATACAAAAGATTTATACATTAACATCTCTTTTGATCCTGAACACAAAACTGTCACTATTCGTGATACTGGTATTGGTATGACTAAAAACGATTTGGTTAATAACTTAGGAACTGTAGCAAAATCTGGTACATCAAATTTTGTTGAAGCATTAAATGAAGGTGCCGATATGTCTTTAATTGGTCAATTTGGTGTTGGTTTTTACTCTGTTTACTTAGTTGCCGACAAGGTGCGAGTAGTCAGTAAGAATAATGACGATGATCAATACATCTGGGAGAGTACAGCCGATTCATCATTCACTGTTGTAAAGGATCCAAGAGGTAACACCCTTGGTAGAGGAACTGAAATTACCATGTTCTTGAAGGAAGATGCATCTGAATTTTTGATTCAAGACAAGATTGAAGGATTAATCCAACGTTACTCTGAGTTCATTACTTTCCCAATCTCCTTATACAAGAAAACGACCGAAGTAGTTGATGAAGATGACGAGGAAGAAGACGATGAGGAAGAGGGTGACGAAGAAGGCACAGAAGAAGGAACCGACAGTGATTTAGAAGTGGAAGAAGAAGAGGACGAAGAAGAAGAAGAAGACGAAGATGATGAAAAGAAGACTAAAACTGTTGATAAATGGGAATGGCACCGTGTTAACAGTAACGTCGCCATCTGGACCAGAGATCCTAGCGAAATTGAAAACGATGAATACCAGAAGTTTTTCAAGGCAATCTGCAAGGATCCTACCGACGCTGCTACCTGGAGCCACTTCAAAGCCGAAGGTGAAGTTTCATTCAAGAGTATCCTATTCGTTCCTAGTGAGGCATTGAACTTATATGACCGTTATGGTGATGTACGTGCTGGTGTTCGTTTATATGTTCGTAAAGTGTTGATCCAAGAAGATTTCGAGGATCTTCTACCTCGTTACTTGAACTTCATCAAAGGTGTTGTTGACTCCGATGATTTACCACTCAACGTCAGTCGTGAGACCTTACAACAGCATAAAATTCTTAAAGTCATGAGTAAGAAAGTTGTGCGCAAGGCCTTAGAAATGTTGAAGAAATTAGCGTCTGGAAAGACGGAGAATAGCGAAGATGAAGACGACAATGAAGACGAAGAAGCAAGTAGTAATGAGAAGAAATTAGCTCCTAATGATCCAGATCACCCATATATCAAGTTCTGGGAGCAATTCGGTAAAGGATTGAAGATGGGAGTCATTGAAGACCAACCAAATCGTTCCAAGCTTGCCAAATTACTCCGTTTCAAGTCATCTACCAGTGACGACAAGTGGGTAAGTTTCGATGACTACATTCGAGCTATGCCAGAATGGCAAAAAGAAATCTACTACGTTGCCGGTGAAAACATGGCGGCGGTGAAATCAAGTCCATTCTTAGAGGTTGCCATTAAAAAGAATATTGAAGTTTTATACTTGGTGGATCCTGTCGATGAGTACGCATTCCAACACTTGGGCGAGTTCGACGGTTACAAATTACAGTCATTAACCAAGGAAGGTATCAAGTTTGGCGATGAAGATGAATCAACCATTAAGAAGCGCACTAAAGCCTACCGTGAGATGTTCAAGCCATTGACCAAGTACTTAAAGGACCTATTTACCGGTAAGATCTCCAAGGTAGCTGTATCCCAACGTGTTGAACGCAGTCCTTGCGTCATTGTTACCTCCCAATACGGACATACCGCGAATATGGAGCGTATCATGAGGGCACAAACTTTCAATACACAAGAAGGTTTAAAGAATATGCAAGCTACCCGCACTCTGGAGATCAACCCTCGCCATCCATTGATCTTGAAGTTATTGGATTTGGTACAAACTGCACCTCAAGAAGAAAGCACCAAGGACACTGCCTACTTACTTTACGATACAGCTCTTGTTACTTCTGGTTTCATTCAAAATGAACCTGAATTGTACTCGGAAAGAATGTACCGCACCTTGGCCAAGTCATTAGACATTGATTCGCTTGATTTGAAGAACGAGATCGATATTGAAGCCGATGTTGAAAAGGAGGATAGCGATAAGGACGAATTATAAATTTTGACAACATTATTTCAGTAATTAATTATGGAAAATAATAGCGCCTTCTTCGTTTGATTCATTGTAGCCCTTCGAGCGTCCAAATATTGGTCAATGACTGCGTGTTCAGACTCAACAGAGAGCACAATCCACACCGATTTCTTAAAAAAGTGAACTGAAAGATGTGCCGTTCTAACCCCGACTTGCAAAATCCCCGCCTATGTAGTGGTCTTGTCCCGAGGTCTTATCCAGTGGTTGCGACAGGTGTGGAACGGGGCAAAAGAAGCCATTTCCCGGAGGTAGAGATGAGCGCGGCCGCCGACCCCATCGAGTTGACAGATGGCGTGAAGAACTTCGTCGATTTGAGCTGGCCACTTGATGCGAGCACGATATTCTGGCCAGGCGGCGAAGGGTTTCAATTGTGTATGCAATGCTGCTCTTGCTGTGATGATCGTAATAACTCGAAATATGATTATGCAGCAGGCGTCATCACATGCGCTGAACATGGAGGTACTCATGTAGATGCTTGTTTTCATTTCTGTGCAGATGGCAAAACTGTGGAACAAATACCTATAAAAACTCTTATAGCGAAGTTGAAGATTATAGATGTAATTGATAAAGTTGTCGTAGATAGAAATTATGCCATCACTGTGGAAGATATTCACTTATTCGAAAATAATTATGGTGAGTTAAATCAAAATGATATAGTTCTTATCAGAACTGGTTTCTGTAAAAATTACCAATTGGGCGCGAAAGAATACCTCGGATTTGATGAGAAAGTCGATGGCGAATATGACATAAATACTTCCAAATTATCATTTCCTGGTATATCTATGCCAGCTGCTGAATATTTTGTACATCGCAGAGTTGCAGCAGTTGGTCTAGATACCGCAAGTCTGGATCCAGGCAACAACAAATACTTCGATGCTCATCGCGTACTACTGACCAACGATGTATATGGAATCGAAAATGTGAACGATAAGATACTAGCTCTGCCTTGTACCGGAGCTAACATTATTGTGGCTCCTTTAAAAATCACTGGAGGTAGTGGATCTCCAGCGAGAATTTTTGTGTATTATTCATAAATATTGTATAAATGTAATCAATTCTTATTTGTTTTCCATTCTCATTCGGGAATGATCACTCGGTGCTACCCGCACCACTCTAGTCTACAACGAGTATATTCGTGGTGAAGTTATCATGTATATAAGCCCTAATTAAATCTAAAGTTGTGAGTTTATCGCGAGGAAACCTTTCTAGCGCCTTGCACCTCAGCGTCTCAATCGCCGCATCATCACTAAGCTCGTTGTCAAAAATAGTATCATTGGAAACTTTAGCAAGAATCCAGCTCGTATGTTTGCTGCTAACATTATCCAATGGACGCAGCGTGGTAACGAAGTATATGCAATCATAGAATAACTGACTAGTTTCACCACAAAGAGAAACTGGTTTCTTGTTTAAAGAGGAAAAGGAGTCGCTGGTAAATATAAGATGTTCCCCATTGCTGCAGATGTAAATTGCAGGTTTGTCGAAGTGACCGTTGACGTAAGCTTTCGTAATCCATTTTTTACTATCGTAGGTGTCTTTGTTCCCACTTAACCAGTTGAGAGCAGGTTGATAAGAGGCAAATGCTTCACCTGCAAAATGAAAATCAGTGAGTGAGTGCAGGAGGATTGAAGTAAGTGATGCCTTACCAATATCATCAGGATTCCGTTTAAATTCCACGATTGCATACACATGCACTACATAGCCTTTCGGCTTGCTTATATAACTCTTCTTGCTGACAACGATGCAATCGATCTCGGCGGAAGACCCATCAGTAGATGGCATTCCAGCACAAAAGTTAGGAACAACTAGTAATGTCGATGGATCAACACCATACTTTTCACTGATTAACGGGTATATTTTTTCAATGACCACATCGATGGCTGTATCCTCAAATCTTTTCCCAGATTGATTTTTCTTAACACCTTCATTTCGTTGATGGATCTGAACTAAGTTCTCTCCTTGTAGTAGCCCAAGTGACTCGTAAACTTTTTCTTTATCCGCCAATGCTTGTGCATAAGTATAGTATTCCGGAGTTTGTTGCAAAAGTTCTTGCAACTGTGCATTACATTCGGCAAGCTCTTTTTTTTTTGCAGGAAGAGTTTTTGACATAACTTCTGCCTTTTTCGTTTGAAGTTTAATGTCATCACCGTCATCAAATTGTACAAACTTTTCCATACTAGTCACAGCTTGCGTTCCACCTTTAACTATTCTCTCTAAATTTTCTATTTTCAAATAATTTTCGTGAGCCATATATGACGTACTTGCTGTCAAAACCTCATCATGAATCTTATCGAGTACTTCTTTGTTTGCGCGTTTAATTTCCCTGACATTAATTCTGCTATTATAATCAGCATCGTATTGACATCTCCTGGTAGTGGTTTTCTTTAGCCAGTCATTAAATAATGCAGAATCAAGCAGTGGTGAAATTTCATAGCGTTTGCGAGAGAATAGTGATGACACACCATCTAAACCTGTGCTCATGCTCATTCTCGTGCCCACCCTAATAATTTGGCGCATCAACGATGCACCCGCGAGACCACACAGGACGGCGACCAGAAGCATGACATCGCGCAATAAGTTAGAAATTTCAAGTCTCAAAAAATTTTCGAAAGAGTTGTCTCCACACCCATACATATGGTACGTACCAAGGAAGAATGGGAATAAAGAGTCTTTAAAATGACACATGGATACAATTGATATTACATACACATACAAGCATATATATAGAGGTATGCGCAAGCTATATTTCCTTAATGTCCTCGGTCTCCTGTACTTGGACCAAGTGAACTGCAACGGGACCAGTACTGCCCATCCTGTGCGCGCGACTTATGATTTGTGTTTCTAAAGCTGGATCCTTGATGCGGTCGAGGAGAAAGATGTGTGTTACGAAAGACAGATCTAATCCAGTACTTCCATCTTCCTCTAGCAGAAGTATCGTTGCATCTTCCTCCTGTGTGCACCATGGACGATCAGGCAG
>JACCDO010043542.1_pt1 | contig 22443 bp, 20 predicted proteins | sample 7446101 | NCBI WGS metagenome assembly JACCDO01 (sample SAMN15323440, study PRJNA562643) | freshwater metagenome | isolation source: river surface water | place: USA:Blue River Watershed | collected 2017-08-16
AAAATATATAAAAACGTTTCACTAAAAATAACAACAACATGACTATTGGATTCCAAATAACCAACGAAACATTGAGTTTAATGAAAGACAAGATTGAGAGAATGCCCAAAAACAACCAGATTGAGGTTCTTAAGATTTTGAAGAAGTATCAAAACATAAAGTTGAACGAAAACAAAAGTGGTGTATTCGTCAACCTTTCTTTTTTAACCAGTGAAATTTTGGATGAAATAGACAAGTATGTCAATTATGTCAATGACCAGGAAACGGTTATTAATACAATTGAGACGCAGAAGCAGGAGTTTAAGAATGCTTTTTTCGCTTAAGTGAACCAAGGTTATTCAGCGAAGCTTCGCACGCTTCCGCACTATACCCCCTTCCCTTAAAAGAGGGATTCATAAGGGAAGATTCTAAAAGAAACCGTAGGTTTCTTTTAAAAGGGTTTAAAAGGATAGCGCCATATATATTAATCTTAATCAATCAATCAATAATGCTTGCACCAAAATTTTTGAACGAAATCTTTTACGGCCAGAAAAATTTTCTTAAATCTCAAGAAAATTTTTTATCGGATTTGAATCCATACATGTTGACCCCAGATGTGTGGGCTCAATGGAACAGACAATTTGAAAAAACTAATAACGAGTTTCCTTTATTAAAATCCTCTATTAGTATGAGTTCAAATAGCCATCAGGCTACGCCCTTAGGGAAAGACGAGTTCCCTTTATTCAAACCCACACTTCGCGATTCACTATTCTGGTGCATTTACGTCGCTATTAATGGAGAACCGTTTTACCAAAGTCAGCTGAAATCAGGAACAAATATGATAAATTTGATGATGAACGAAAAAAAGGCAATATCTGAACATTTTAACAAAAACACGAGTTTATTAAAAAACTCCAACCACAAAATAACACTGGCTAAAATCAACGAAATCAAATGCAACTTGATGACCAAGCCAATTATGGAAAGTGTTGAAAGTTTTATCCCATGTTCCATTTATTATGGTAGACCCATCTATGTGTACTTTGAAGAGATAAACTCGTATTTGCAATTTCAAGACAAGAACTACGTGTCGGACGAGGATGATAATGCAAAAATAGATGAAAACATCATTCTGTTGTTGATAAAAGATGGCAAGTTTAGTTTAGATTATGATGTTTCCAATTTTATGAAAAAGAAAGATGCGCTCTTTCACATCCAGCATTATGAAAAGATTCTGTCGGGTGCTTCCAATTACAAAACAGATGAAATGCGGGAGATTTACAAAACGGTTTTTGGAGAAGATGCAGAAATGAAAAAACCGGAATACTATGAAAAAGTCCTGGTGAAAATTTCGGCAGTAGTAAATAAACGAATTTAAAGCTAACTGATTATTTTTTCTATTAAAAGGAGGGGTCATAGGGGAACTACGTTCCCCTAAAATTGAATGAAATATTATATTTAAAAAGAAATCTAAATATAATATAATTAACTAATATAATGAGTTCATCGTCGGATTTTAAGAAAGAGTTACATCAAATGCTAATGCATTATTTAGCCCATTTGATGGGGAATGAAAAAAAAGGAACCCGCGCATTTATGAATGAAGAGCTTGAAGTAAGATTTAAACCACACAATAAAAAAAACTTTGGTAAAAATGATTACGACAATGTAATTTCAAGACTTATGGCGTGCGATTTCAAATGCGAAAACCCAAATGGAACAAATATGATGCGTATTCAAACACAATATAAGTCCGAATTGGGTGGAATCCAAATGACCAATATTCGTGCAGAATTCTGTGGTTCAGATGTGATTCATCAATATTGCATAAATGACGACAGTTTGAAAAAAATCCTTGAAATGAAAGAACACGCAAAAAAAATCAAATTCACCCAAAAATCCCCTGGCAAAATTGGCGAAATGGCTATTAAAAAAATAGAAAACAAGGATTTCAATTTCAATATATCGTTCAATTTAGAGACCGATTATCACGTAAATCAAGACAATAAAAATGTCAAACAAATCATTGATTCGTGGGAGGAATCCAAAAAAACCTATCGTTTAATTAATCGCATCAGGTTTGAAACCGCACAATCTCCAATTGCCGTAGACCTGAGTATTCTGCGCACTTCAAAAACCACAAACAACATTATGATTCCCGAATACACCATAAAAGAATCTGGATTATTTAGTAATCAAGAAGTTTGTGAAATTGAGTTGGAAATCATTAACACGCGAGTTGGACCTGGAACTGCTTACAACGATATTGACAAAATTATTGGTGAACTCCAGCGCGTGATTAAAATCGTTTTGGGCGGATTGCAACAAACCAAGTATCCGATTCCGTATTCAGAGCAAGATGCAGTTATGCAATCTTATATGAAACTGATTCATGGCAAGGACCACCAACCCAGACCCATTTTGACCCGCGATTTTATCGGCCCCAGTTCGTGCACCCTCCAGTTGAAAAACGTTGTGGAAAATGCAAACTCGGTGGAACCCAATATTCGCAACAATTATTGCGTTACTGATAAAGCGGATGGTGAGCGCAAACTGATGTATATTAACAAAGAAGGGCGAATCTATTTAATAGACACGAATATGCGCGTGCAATTCACTGGTTCAGTAACTGACCGAAATGATTTTGGCGAGACTCTCATTGACGGTGAAAACATTTTGTATGATAAAACCAAAAAGTATAAAAATACATATGCGGCATTTGATATTTATTTTGTGAAAGGCGAATCCGTGCGAAATTTAAACTTTTGGGTGAGTGATGCGATTGAAATAACCAAAGAAGTTTTGGCAAAACACAGATACCCCATATTGACCCAACTGGTTCAAGGTATAAATCAACGGTTGCGGTCTGTTATTAAAGACGGAAACGTAGACATTGAAATTAAGACCAAGATGTTTTATTTCCCAACTGCAACCAAATCCATTTTCAAAATGTGTTCGGAACTGCTTGCCAAGTTGAATGACGCCACTTATCCATACGAAACAGACGGTGTTATATTTACGCCAGTCAATACAGGTGTTGGCGGAAATGCACCCGGACAAGCAAGCAAACTGGAGAAAATCACTTGGCCTTTATCATTCAAGTGGAAACCGCCGGTATTTAACACGATTGATTTCTTGGTATCGTATAAAACCGATAAATCTGGGAAAGAAATCATCAATAACAAGTTTGTGGATGGTTTTAATATGGGAGAAACGGCTGTTCATCAATACAGAACCATTGTCTTATTGTGCGGATTTAATCGCAAATCACACACCATCATAAACCCGTTTCAAGATGTATTGGATGATAATATTCCAAGGATGAATTCGGACATTGACAATGAAGATGCATATGTTGCGGTGCCATTTGAACCGAGTTCGCCGTATGACCCGACCGCATGTTTTGCAAACATTGATATTGTGAACGGAAAAATGCGCACGGAATCCGGCGAAACGTTTGAGAAAGACATGATTGTGGAGTTCAGTTACGATTTACCAAGCAAAACTTGGATACCTTTGCGCGTGCGCCACGACAAGACCTACGAATTTAAAAATGGAAGCAAAAATTACGGAAATGCGTATCACGTTGCAAACGACAACTGGAAATCCATTCATTATCCGGTTACCGATGAAATGTTGCACGGCCAAAATATTCCACGGGAAGAAACAAGTGACGACGTTTATTACAATAAGTCGCAATCCGATAATAATTATACGCTTGGATTGCGTAATTTCCACAATTTGTATGTGAAGAAACGATTAATTGTTGGTGTGGCGAAACCCGAAGACACTTTGATTGATTATGCGGTTGGAAAGGGCGGCGACATTTCAAAATGGAAACTGGCGAAACTGAAATTTGTTTTGGGAATTGACGTTGCAAAAGACAACATTTATAACCAGAATGATGGAGTTTGTGCAAGATACTTGAACGAGCGCAAACAGAATCGCCGCGTGTTTGATGCGATATTTATTCCTGGAGACAGTAAATTGAATCTTAGAGACGGTTCTGCATTCTTCAAAGACAATGAACGCGCAGTTGCCAAAGCCATTTTGAGTAATTCATCCAAAGAACAACTTGGAAAAGCGGTTACCAGAAGTCAGGGAATCGGTCATAAAGGATTTAACGTGAGTTCGTGTCAGTTTGCTGTCCATTATATGTTTGAAAACAACACAGTTTTACACGGTTTCTTGCGAAATGTGTCGGAATGCACCAAAGTGGGTGGGTATTTTATTGGGACGTGTTACGACGGCCAGACAGTTTTCAAAAAACTGGGTAACCGTGAAAACTACTCAATCCACGTGGAAGGAAAGATGATATTTGATATTCAAAAAAAATACAATCAAACAGGGTTTCAGGATGACGAAACCAGTGTTGGATATCCAATCAGTGTTTACCAGGAATCCATCAATAAGTATGCAACCGAATATTTGGTGAATTTTGTTTATTTGGTTAGACTAATGGGAGATTATGGATTTAAGTTGATTAGTTTGGAAGAGGCCAAGGCAATGGGGTTTCCGTCGGGAAGCGGGCTCTTTGAAGATTTGTTCAGACAAATGACCAAAGAGACGAATCGCACACAATATGGCGAAGCTCAAAATATGTCAAGGGAAGAAAAGGAAATATCGTTCCTAAACCGATACTTTATTTTCAGAAAAACCCATGATGTTAAGGCAGACAAGGTATCTAAGGCGATTGGTGAAATTGAAGACAAACAAGCATTTGAAGAAGTGGTTAAAGAAACATTGAAGAAACCGACTATGTTTATCCAAAAGCTGAAAAGAAAGGTTCGGTTGCATAGATACGAAGAAATAGATGAACTTGGTAGTGTTCAAGACATTATTGAAAAATATAAGTAATTTGGTTAAGGGTTATAGAAACTTGTGAATATGTAATTCTTCAAAAGGTTTAAAGATTTTTTTTAATAAAATATAATGTTTTCTCTCTACGATATTAACAAAACATATAGTGAAAAGGTAAAATTGCCAGACACGTATTTTCGTAAATATGAAGTCTTGCCTCCGTGTCCGGTGAAATCGTACAATTACAAATGGGGAGACACCGATTTCCCAAGAAACTGGTGCATTTTGGATTTCATTGAGTGGACAAAAAAACACAACATTCAAATCAACCATCTTGGTTACACTTGCGACTCTGACCCTGAACTGGAATTCATTTCCCCTTCTAAAAAAACCTTTTTGCCTTATCCGCAATATGATTTGCACACCGTTGGCAAGCATTTCAAAAATGAATTTGATTTTTTTATATTTAGCCAGACATTGGAGCATTTATACAACCCGTTTGAAGCGGTAAAACAGATTTCTGAAACGGTGAAGCCAGGTGGTTATGTGTTCACCTCGGTACCGACCCTCAATATTCCGCATCTAATGCCGTGCCATTTCAACGGGTTTACACCGATGGGTCTTGCGATGCTGTTTAAAACAGCTGGGTTTGAAGTAGTTGAAATAGGACAGTGGGGAAACTACAATTACATTTCAAAGTTGTGGAAAACTCACGGATGGCCAGGATACAATGAATTAAACACCAATGGTTACGTTTCTAACGAGGAACGCAATGTTTGTCAATGTTGGATTTTGGCGAGGAAAAATATGTAAAGGTGCAAAAATGTAAGGGTGCAAAAATGTAAGGGTGCAAAAATGTAAGGGTGCAAATATGTAAGGGTGCAAAAATATCTTTTTATCAAAAGATATTTTCTTTAGTTTTTTTAATAATTTCAATATACAACAATTTTATACCAGTGAAGATTTGATTATTGAACAACTTGATAAATTGATAATATATACTATGAATTTATTTTAATGGAACTTGCCGTAAGCAAAGCTTATCTGAATACCGTAGGTTTCCTTTAAAGGCAACACGTTTTGAAAATGGCTGATGTCACCAGATAGGGGTTCATATTGGACGCAGGCCGTCTGTCTTCAAAGTATCCGCATCCATTTTTGACTACTTGGTTCGGAATGCGCACGGATGTGTTCCGCGTTCCATAGCCATATGTGAATTTGTCAATGGAAGACGTCTCGTGTTTTCCCGTCAATCGCATTTTGTTGTCGTTTCCGTAAATTGCCAAATGTTCTTTGTGTGCAGATTCCAACTTAGCCATGCAATCTACGATTTCACTTATTCCGCCAGGCTCTCTCATACCAACTGTGCTAAAATTGGTGTGACACCCGGAACCATTGTAATTGGAAAAAGGTTTTGGCTCATAACAAATGAAAAGTCCGTGCTTTTCGGCAATTCGCTCCAATAAATACCGGGCCATTAATAATTGGTCAGCAGCGGCAATTCCTTCGCATGGACCAATTTGAAACTCCCATTGGTTGGGCGCAACTTCCGCATTTGTTCCAGATATTTGGATGCCTGCGGTCAAACATGCTTCCAAATGCTCTTCCACGATTTTTCGCTGGACTGCTGGCAATCCGACCCCGCAATAGAACCGCCCCTGCTCCTCTTTTTTCTCAAAAAATATATTGGTTGGTGTAGTTGAAAAGAAATATTCTTGTTCCAATCCAAACCACGGTTTTGCGTCCAGTTTTCGGTTGAAAATATTGACAGCATGTTGTCTATTTGATACCAAATTATTAATTGAATCGTAAGTTTCACACAAAACCAAGGTTGATTTGAATTCACTGTTTGGGTTGGCTAGCGGATTTATACATTCATACACTGGTGTTAAATTAATTTCGGTGTTTCCGGAATCGGATGCCTGACCGGTAGACGAGCCGTCATAATTCCACTCCGTAATTGGATACATGTGTTCTGTAACTTTTACTTTGCTTCGGAATTCTCCGTTTCCTCCGAGCCATATATATTCTTGAATTTCCTTCATTTGAATTATGTATGCAAAAATCTTTAACTATTTTTTAAAAACGTGTTTTTTATAACAAGGATTTTTTCAAACGTAAAATTGAAAAAATATTATATACTCGTTTTATACGCATAAAATATATAAACAAATTAACAAGACAGCAAAACAGAGAAAAGATGAACTTCACTTCCAACCAATACTCCAAGTACAACAACAGGTCTTCAGGCAACGATAGGCCGAGCAACGATAGGCCGAGCAACGATAGGCAAAGAAATGACCGACCCAGATACGACGACAGACCCAGATACGATGACAGACCCAGATACGACGACAGACCCAGATATGACGACAGACCGAACAACGAGAGACAAAGACCCGCGCCATTCTGCCCTGTTTGCAAGAAGAACGGAAGACCCGAGTCCGAGTACAATTCGCATTTTATCCGCGAGACATCTGACGAAAATAGTCCAATTACATGCCCTTTCATACTAAGCATGGAGTGCAATCATTGTGGCGAAAAAGGACATCTTGTAGCAAAGTGTCCTCACAAGAAATGTGTTTATTGCAATGAGACTGGACACACGGTTTCAAGATGCAATGCCGCACCAAAGGCTGAAATTGACCGATTCTTAGATGAAAGACATCAGACTTATGTCAACCGAGAACAAAGACGAGACAACATTTTCCAAAGACAATATCAACAACAGCAACAACAACCGACACCACCACCAGTAGTTGTGGCACCATCTATAGTAGATATGTTTGCCGATGCGCCATCTTTGTGCAAGAAGCCAACCAAGGTTTTGGAAAAACCAACGGTTCAGTATGCAAAAGTTGCAAAAATTGCTGCGCCTTTGGTCCAGCCGGTTTATAAGAAACCAGAGAAAGAAATTGAATATGATGAGGACTATGATAGCGAGGATGAATATATAGTAGATAGTGACTCCATTGCAGAAGGCACTTCTAGCGATGATGACAACTCATGGTAAGATAAGGGAACGACGAGTTCTCTTTAGGGAAGGTTCAAAAGGAAACCTACGGTTTCCTTTAGTTATAATAAACAAACATAAATACAATTTACCAATTGTATTAGTTAGTATGATTTTTGTTTTATTACCAAGCATTAATAGAATCAATATTTTTGATAAATTAAAAATAACAAACAGTCCGGATAAGCCGTTGCCTTTTATGTTATATTCACTTAACCATTATTTGACAGAAATAAAGGAAAAAATCTCCGACTATGGAGAAGAATGGAATACTAACAAAAAATACACAAATCCGTATGAATATATTTACACAAACACGCCGAAAACCAGCGTTTGCAGGTATAAACCTATTTCGCGCGCATATTTCAAAATGATTGAAATCATGAACACATTCAGTTTTCCTTCATTTGAATCGGTTGCCCCCATTGAAATGTTTGCATTGGCGGAAGGACCCGGTGGATTCATTGAGGCTGTTTCCAATTACCGCAACAATCCAGCGGACAAGTATTATGGTATGACCATTGAAGACCCAGCTGATGCGGAAGTTCCAGGGTGGAAAAAAACGGCCAATTTTTTGAAACAACATCCGAATATTGTTTTGGAAAAAGGCGCCGACGAAACTGGCAACATTTTGAATTTGGAGAATTTCAAGCACGTTACCGCCAAATACAAGAACAAATGCGAATTAGTAACTGGCGACGGAGGGTTTGATTTTTCGTCGGATTTTAACAGCCAGGAAATCAATATTACGCGACTTTTGTTCGGCCAAATCGCATACGCGGTTTGTATGCAAAAAAAAGGCGGATGTTTTGTTCTCAAATCGTTTGACTGTTTTTACAAAGCAACCGCGGAACTCATTTATTTGCTTTCAACCATGTATGAAAAGGTGTATGTGGTCAAACCGAACACGAGCCGATACGCAAATTCGGAACGGTATTTGGTGTGCATCAATTTTTTATATTCCGATAGCAAGGTGTATGCGCCTGTTTTTGAACAAATGATGGAAAGCATATGTAGTGACAATAATACCAGTTTTATCCGGAGCTTTTTCAACGGAGTCAAAATCCCAATGTTTTATTATAGCAAATTGGAGGAGTGCAATTCTGTAATTGGTCAAATGCAGATTGATAATATTTATACTACGTTGTCGCTTATTGAGAACCGGTATAAAGCGGACAAAATCAATTTTTATATGAAAACCAATATCAAAAAATGTGTAAATTGGTGTATCAAAAATAAAATGGAATACAACGCAGGTATGATTATGATTGATGGAGGAGGAGAGAAAAACATATTCAAACCGCTCACCGTGGCAAATGACAAGATGCATTCATTTCAAATATCGGATTATGAGTAGGGGAACCGTAGGTTCCCCCTACGACCCCCTCCCTTTATTATGATTAATTACAGAAATTGCGTAAGTTAAGCTGTGAACCAACGGTTAAGTCGTCCGGCGCTTGCATCCTACGGATGCTTAGGTCTTTCCCCCTACGGTTCCCCCTCCCTTTATTATGATTATTATTATAACACCATTATTTTCTGCATTTATTACGTCTTTACCAATAAAAGACGTAATGATTATTTTAAGAAATAAAAGTAGGATTTAAGTGAAGGGCGTAAGTTAAGCTGAACTGTCAAGTTCACTTAGCTTATCCACCAATTCCTTCTTTTTCATCTTGTTCACTGTCTCTGCATTAGCACCTTTGGAAATGAGCAAGGATTTCAAAGAAGCAGGTGACATCTTTTGCAGGTCTTCTTTTGAAACAGTCTTCTTCGTATCTTCTACCTTATTCACAACAATTGGTTCCTGATTATTTAGAGAAACAATCTCGGGTTCAGGTTCATCCACAATTTCGTCCTCCGATTCGGATTCTTCGTCAATACTGATGTCGCACTCCTCTGGGTAACTAAGGTCTACATTGACAATTTTTATCTTTTGTCCAGATTCTTCGTTGTCAACAGATTCGTCATCAGATTCATCATCGTCAGATTCCTCGTCATCATCCGATTCAGATTCGGATTCTGACAATTCCACGTGAATACGGTCCTCGCGAATACGTTCCTCGCGAATACGTTCCTCGCGAATACGGTCCTCGCCATTAATATCACCATCTGAATGATTTGTTTGTGTAAAAATCTCTTCTTGCTCTCGGAACAAAACTGCAAAAACGTCCTTTTTCAATTGCATTTGTTGCATATAGACATCTTGCACAATTTCAAAACATTTGGCATTTTTATGCTCAATGTCCACAATGCGTTTCTTAAAATAGTATACCAACATTCCAACCAAAATGATTAAAACGGCTAAACTAAATAACAATATTGATTCAAAAAGAAGTCCCATCTATTTATTATAACAGATTAAATATTAAACTGTTTTAGAACGCATTTCCTCCAGTTGTTCCGGGGTATTGATTCCACATACTTCATAATGTTTCTCTGCAGGTATTTCAAATAAACTGACTTCTTCTTCTCCCGAAAAAATACTTGTCAAATAATATTCATTTTGTGCATTCTCATTTGTGATTTTTGGCAAATTCTTCCACAAAAACTCGTTATCAAATGCATAAATTCCGCAATTCACCAATTTAACTAGTCTCTCTTCCTCCGAACAGTCTTTCTCTTCCACAATTCGTATGGGGGATTTAATAATCCTACCGTAACCATGTGGGTTTTCCATCTGTGTACAAACAATGGTGGATTTAGACCGATTGTTCATGACTTCTCTCATAGACTGAGTGCTGAAAAGGGGCACATCCCCCGACAAAACAAGGACTTTTGAAGAAGGGATATGCTCTTTCAACGTTGGAAGACAACACTGGATTGCGTGCCCTGTACCCAACGGTTCGGGTTGGTTTATATACCGGATATAATCGGACTTTACAAAATGTTTATCAATAACCTTCTCTATTTGCTCTCTGTATTTACCGACAATAATATAGATTATAGAAGTTGCATCCATATTAAATGCTGATTTAACAACATGAACAATGAGCGGTAATCCATTCAATTCGTGCAATACTTTGGGCAAATCCGAGTTCATTCGTTTGCCAAGTCCTCCTGCCATGATTAATACCAGGTTTCTCTGTTTTTCCCACATTTTTTTGCGGGACATTAAATTGTTTTCATCCCATGTCATATTATTTTCAAACACGTGCTCCATTATATTTATTTGATTAAAACTAATATTTTATATGTTTTTGCTTAAAGAGAATTTACAAATAAAGAGAAACATATACAGTGTTTAAAATCCGGACCCAACAAAAAATCTTGTCAATAATAAATTCAATAACCCATATGTAAAAATATTGGAAATATTGGAAAATTTATAAATTTATTATTTACCTATATATTATTATGGATCAATTACAACAACCAATTATGAATTCCAATTCCACCGGCGGTATTGACAACAAAACTATCATCATTGTTTTATTGGTGTTGCTTTCTCTCTCGTTTTTAGGCATAAATATTCTAACAATTTTGGGAGATTTATTGAAAACGATTGTTTCTATTTTGGGACCGCTGGTTTCACAAATTCTCTCCATATTTGGATACACAACTGGCTCAATCCTCAATAAAACTGCCGACGTAGTTGGCGATGTGGCAAAAACAGGCGTAGAGATTGCCGAGGGATCCGTGCAATCGGTCGGAACCATTTTGAAGGATGCGAGCAGAGCCCACGTGGATTCCAGAGCCACTAATAGTTTAGACAATGTACTTAATGTGAATACTACAGTTGCACCGGGACAACCCGCACCAACTCCTGGAGAGAACCCCATCCAGAAACCGATTGCGTCGGGCAAATCGGGATGGTGCTTGGTGGGCGAATACGAAGGCAAACGCGGATGCATTTCCGTAAATGATTACGACAAGTGCCTGTCAGGACAAGTGTATGCCACCAAAGACCAGTGCTTGTTGCCTTCTCCGCAACCACGTGTGTAATTACTTTTGTAAATAAACAAATATAAACAATTATTTATTTACAAATATATAAAATGCTTTACAACATTTACGTTTATGAATTGAAAGACGGGAAGCAACTTCTTTATCCCAAGGTTGAACTAGATAATGATGTCTTTGGAATAAATGAATGCGCATTTGTCTATCAGGAAATTGTTAAAAAAAATCCAATTGTTCGTGTGAATCATATTCAAGAAGGTGTTGAGTCCTGGCAGATAGACGCCTATGTCCACACATATATGCGCAAATACGGCATAGAGAACGTCCGGGGAGGCAGATATGACACACTGGAATTGTCCGAATCTGCCAAATCTGAAATCTCCGAAGCCATCAAGTTTTTTTCATATGGGTTGGAGAGACAAAAGCAACGGGTTTATCAATATCACCATTGCAGAGAAAACATCCAATATGATATTGACTATTACCGGAAAAAGATTAGACTATATGAACAAACAGATTTGGAGAGAAAGAAATATGAAATAGACAGAACCATACGCTATGACCTAAACTGGTTGAACCTAATTATTGCAAAAGGGGGGAACAAATTCTTTGACATAAAAAACAACTATGACAAATTGATGGGCCATCTTGCGGCCGTATATCAACAATATTTGAATGTTGATGAAGATGCGCGAACCAAGATTGACCGTATTCATGAATTGTATGGCAATTGTGCCAAATGCGAACTTTTTTTCCAGAATCCACGCGTATTTTTTGATAGTCGGGTTATCCAAGAAGAGCGTGACCACAATAAATACAACTATGAATCGGACACCGAAATTAAATGTGTAATCACGGTGTTTGAACTGGCTATTTATTCATTGATAAATAGAGAAGACGAGTTAATTTTTGATATGAACCAAATTTTAATACAGGAACACAGAGACAAACTCTTTATATTGGAGTACCAGTTAGGGGGAACTACATATTCAGAGAAGCGAAGCTTCTCTTAACGACGCTTCGCTAACTCCTTCACAATAAAGGAGGGGATAAGCGAAGCAAAATAGGGCGGAAGCATCCGTAGGATGCCGAACAACGTAGTTCACCTATATTGGAGTACCAGTTAAATCAAAACTTGTAATTGGGTCAGTTGATGCAGGTGTTAAAAATTTTAACCCGGATTCTACTAATTTTGCCGAATTGGATGCCCGATTCGTTTTTATATTGAGAGAAAAATTATCTATATATTCGGTCGTATAACTTGGAATATATTGAACATAAAAATCATACGTGTTTTTATTATGGGTGCTTAGCAAAATGTTTGAAAATGTGATATTCCCCATGAAAATATCCCCGCTGAAATGGTTTGCGGTTGCTCTTGTCAAAACATACCCAGATACATCTAGTAAAAACCCGGGCGAATAAGTAATGACTGGATTTTGAGTTAATTGTACTGGCTCACCGCCATACATAACAGTCAAGCTCAAATTCTGGGGTGGAATGTTGATTTGAAATTCGCCGCTTATATCGGCTCCTGGATGCGCTGTGTTATATCCAGATATATAGAGACTGACCGAAGTTGTGAATGAAAACTGATAATTGTTGCTGTCAATAGATGGTTGGATATTTAATGTAAATATTTGCGGATTATTATCGTCAAGTATATCCGTATCATAATTTATGAGCCACATTACACCGCCTTTACTGTTTTGCTTTCCGTATGCATCTTGTTGTGAATTGTAGTTGTAGAGAGGGACGTCTGGGTCGTAGGTAAGATACATTGCGGGACCGGGTACATCGGATGCAGTGGTCAATGTGGGAATGAAAATATCATTGGGACACATTTGTTCGGTTCCATCTTGAATGGCTTTCAAATAATAAGACGAAAAAGTGCGACGCTGTAGAGAACCTTTGACAGCAGTGACAAATGCTTGTTTTTTGGAAGATTTGCCATTGGATGTTTTGTTGTATTGGAGGATTTCCACTTTGCGACGCATATCCAGCTGGGCTTGAGTATAACCAAGAGAATATGGATTGATAGGTGTGTATCGGGTTCCAGGAACATTAAATACTAATGAGTTTTTACGATTTTTTTCAGTCGTGCAAACCGTGTCTGGCATTATTTAATATTGAATGCGATATTAAATAAAGGGAACGTAGTTCCCCCCTTTGACCCCTCCTTAAAGGGAACCCATGGTTCCCCTTTGACCCCCTCCTTAAAGGAAGGTTCAAAAGGAAACCTTGGTTTCCTTTATTGGGTTGCCTTATACCACAAATACGACAAATAAGAAGCATCCGTATTGTCCTGTCCCGAAGCAGATGGACTAGTGGACAAATTAGGTCCCCAGCCCACAACACCGTTGATTTCAAACACGTTGAGTGCCTTTGCATAATACCTAAGGTCGGACAATTTTCCGGAAAATCCGCCATTTTGGCACACATAGACGTCGCCAAAATTTTGTCTTGGTACATATCCCAGGTCCTTGTGCTGTGTTAAAACACCATTAACATAGATATCTAAGATGCGGTTCTGCACACGAATGATGACGTTTACCCATTTATTGTATGGAACACCACTAATATCCACGGTGGTTCTCTGTTCATCAATATTGGAAATAGGACCAGTTTTACTAAATGTATCCATGTAGACACGAAGGGTGTTGGTTCCATCATTATTTCCCTTAACATACAATCCTGGTGCATTGCTCATATTGTTCACACCATTGGTCGTGATATTGCTGGCATCCATAATGCCCTTGTTGAATATGTGCGAGTATTTGCCGTTGTTATTGGAGGAATTCAATATAATCCAAACACTGTACGTGAACTCCAAACCAGTTGGCTGGTTTTCGGAATAATTTACAAGCGGGTTAGATGTTCGGCTGTCTTGTTGCACACGAACTGCTTCCGTTCCAGTAATAAGACCTTTCACTAAATACGGTGAAGACACGGGAGACATGAGGGCGGAAATTAGAATCATCCCAATTCTGAAAAGGAATAAAAATCCAAATAATACCAAGATGATGAAGCCAAATTTGGCAATTAGTGAATTGGATTGGAGAAATTCTTTTCCGGCATCCATTGCATTTGTGGAAGAAAACTGGTCAATTGATTGATTGACTGAGTTTTTTGCATCTGAAATGCTGTTTGAAATGCTGTTTAAAGTATCGGTGATTCCACCAGTAACTGCTTGTGTGCTTGGTAAAATACTGGAAGTTTGCGTATTCTGATTTTGTTGTCCTTGTTGTTCTTGAAACATGATTTATAATATAATCTGATAAGAGAACCTACGGTTCTCCTATGACCTCTCCCTTTTATACAGGTGAATATTTATACAGGTGAAGATTTAAAACCGCACACTGCAGGTGTGCTTTGTACAGCGAAGCGGCAAATCATTACTTATACGCTGCTGCAATAAATAATTAAAATGTTCCAATTTTAATTATTTTATTGTCTAAATTATAATTGAACAATATTTTTTTCAAACCAAAATGAAGGTTTATAGCTTCGCTGAATACCTACGGTTCTCCTAAAATATTGTGACCTTACTGTAATCTTGGTTGTTCTTCTGCAAGGTCATTGATAGTCCAAAGCTGGACAAATACTTGGCCATCGGATTTTCGCCATTGCCTGCAGTGTAGTTGTTCCAGGCTGTTTGGGGGTCCGTCGCCATTGAAGTTCTTGACAATTTTGCTAAATAACAATTGGTAATACCATATTCAATTATTGCGGTTGGGCTTGGAGTATCTATGTTCGTGTCTTGGATAGACTTAATAAGTTTTCCATTAATATACACGTCTATGTATTTGTCATCAACGCTGACAATTAAATGCACCCATGTTTGGAGCGGGAAATTGTCGGTAATTGAAACTGATTTTTGAGTACTTGGCGTACCAGTTGCGGTGGCGGTGTAATCCAGCATTAGTTTGGGGGAGGAACCGTCTAGTTTGATTCCAATATTCTTTTTGGTTGCATCGGCAACACTTGCTCGCGAGATGATATACTGGTTTGAACCCTGGAAATTGAAGACATACATCCACATTTCGTAAGAGTACTTTCGTGAACTGGGGTCGGGAATTTTGTCAATTGGGATTGCAGTTTGCGGGGTTGATAAATCCAGTTTGTTTGACAAAACTGCGGTTCCGCTTCTATTCAAAAAATAATAGAGAACAAATATGAGAACTATTCCTAAAATTACCAATGATAAATCCATCTTATATATATTACAAATAAAGGAAACCTAGGTTAAGGGAAACCTAGGTTTCCCCTTAAAGGGGTTTAAAGGCAATCCAGGTTTCTTTATTATATGGACGTTTCCGAAATAAATGATATACGGATGCCCCCCCAATTCCGGGGTGTCAGTTTTTCAAATTATAAAAAAACAGACGTAAAAAATGAATTTGTATCAAGTATGTTAAATGGAAAGGTGGAGCAAGCATGCAATTGGGCAGCAGAACTCGTTTGTGCCGGCCATTATTTAGAACTTTGGGAAAACATTCTTTATTACTGCTGCAAACATATTCATCTTGGTAATCCTAAATTAATATGCTACTTGGAAAAAAGGTATTCTGTATTCAAAACCATCATTAACGAAGGCAATTTTATCACACCACTGGATTTGCGCAATAATAAAACAATTCGCAACTTGTTTGCTGAAGTGGTTTGTGTTCTCTGTTTGTCCGTCAAAAAACACAGTTTTGAAGTAATTAAAATAAACAAAGAGGAAGAATTTGATATGACACAGATGACTGAAAGGTTGAAAGCACCCAGTGTTGATTTTATCAAGCCTGTTTTTGTAGATGAAGACCCCAAAGAAATTTATATTCCCATGAACGAGTTTGCCTACAACATATCTAAAAGCAAGAAAAACACGGTGTTTGCATGTTACTGGATTGAATGGATACTGGAATTTGAAGCCATTTGTAAAAAGCGGAAAACCGTTTGTGCGTGTGCTCATCGGCAGTTTGTCACGGTTGAACCCAAACTATCACACGACCTGGTGTGGATTATTTGGGACACTTTGTTCTACTACATAAAAGAATGTGGAAACCCATTTCTGGAAAAAACGATGACGTCACTTTTCTCTCTTTTTTCCTTACAATATACCAACGCCTGTTGCAAAAAACGGCGATATATGTTGTATTTTGCGGTGTCTCTCTGCACTGAACACGCCGACATGAATGTAGAATTGGTGTCCAATAAAAAGACGGTTGAGTTGGCGATAAGCAATATTAATAACATCTATCGTCAAATAAAAAAAAGCGAGGTGAGTCCGGGCACGGATTATCTGTTCAATGGATTAAACAAACAAAGCGAATTGGAAAAATCATTGGAGAAACTCAATATGGTGAACTCCATTAATTTTGGGCCGAAGGAACCCTAGAATACAAATATGCGGCGTTTCCATTATTGAAAACTTGCAATATCATAAAAAACAACTTGTACAAAAATCTGGAAATCAGGTGAAACGTGAACGGTAGTAGTAAGAAAAATACCAAATAAATAATACTCATTGGCCGACTATATTTTTCCTGATTGGAATAGAGAAAGTAAATGAAAAAGAAATAAATGACCACGTATAAAATGGTTAACAACTTTTGAATATAGACAAACATCACCTCATCCTGTGAATAGTAGAAGTTGACTTGGTCATACACACGTAAATCGGATTGTTTTTTTTGTATTTCCGCTTCCAAATTGGCATTCTCTGTTTTTAATTGGTTTGCATACTGTTTTGTTAATAATTCTGAATCGTTGTCTCCCATACCTTATATTTTACTTATATAAATTATAATCAACAAATTCGTTGGGGGCATTTGGTTTCGCAAACTCGCTGGTCGCACTAATGGTTGTGAAGCCCGCAACCGTATTTCCGTTACAAGCCAAATCTGAGAATGAATAACCTGCAGAACTACACATAGAAGGGTCTTCCCAGCTCTTTGACGCAATAAAGTATTTAAATCCCGGTTTGGTGACACCATCATTTGGCGGTAAATCGGGAACACAAATTGAGAATTTATCGTTGTATTTGCTTCCTTGAGGGCAGCAGGCTTCCTTGACACATCCGTTGAATCGCGATTCCAACAAATTTGCAGAAGAAGCAGAAGAAGCGGAATTTGCACCAATTTGTTTTGGTTCCCCTAAATTGATCATATTGTAATCCATATTATTTCTGCGGTCGTAGTCGTAATACATATTGATAAGCAGGATTGTTGTCCCGGTTACCAAAAATATAAACATTATGTCGGTCACTTTTTCGGGAACAATTCCTGAATTAATCATCAACCGTATTCCTAAATAGATTAATATTGCAATGGTGATAACAACGTACATTTTATTGACCGCTTTGTTTCGGAGTGTTGCGCTCGTGGTCAGGTCAACTAAGCGTTTTTGACCCATTTCGGCGGCGTCAATCGCCTGCTTTCTCTCGGCTAACCGCGCATTCTCTCTCTCCAAAATTTGGTTCACTTCGTTTTGATAAGTGAGTGTTGGCAAAACACTTGAGCCGCTAATTGTGTTACCTAAAGAAGACAAATTGCCAGCTACATTATTAATTGCGCGTTGTGATAGAGTGCTACCATTTCCGCTCAAATCATTGATTAACCCTTTTTGTAAATCAACAATACTATTTAAATTGAACCAATCATTTCCGGGCATTATATACTATACTTGTAAAATAAGAGAACTCGCCGTTCCCTTATGAACCCATGCTTAAAAGGGATTATAAGGTAAGGGGTAAGCGAAGCGGAACTCGCTGTATGAACCCATGTTTAAACAAATAATAAAATAAAAATGGGTTATTGTGCAAAATAAGAGGAACGAAAATGGAGGGTTCATAAGGGAACCGTAGGTTCTCTTAAAAGGGAAGGTTCAAAAGGAAACCTACAGTTTCCTTTATTTGGAGATTAAAATCGCCGTCACCAGCAATGTCGCCGCTGTGAGCGTGGTAAACATATACAAATTGTTTTGTTCTTCCTTGTAGATTGCATTGTCTTTCAACATCGCCGATGCTAAACTGCGGTCTTCTTCTAAAGCATAAATTGTCTTACCAGTAAAATCGTATTTTTTTTGGTTTCCAGACATATCCATATATGTTTGGTTAATTGACGTGATGTTGTTGCTAATATCTATGCGATTTTGTGCAACCGTGTATTGGTCAGCTTTATATTGCTTAAACTGAGTATCAATTTGGTCCAATTTGGTCAAGGAATCCTTAACAACAGTAGTAAAAAATTCTTTATTTTGGGATTGTATTTGTCCAGTTTCTATTTTTCCGGCAATCATTGGCTTATTTATATTAGTTATAGAAATTGACTTTGTCCCGTTTGTTGATTTGCCAATATTGTTTCGCAAATCCACCACATAGGATGTTCCCTCTGGACCTGGAGTATCCGTTTTTGATAAAACCTTTCTCTCAACTGGATAATCAGAAAAACGCGAATTTACCGTGTCGGCATATCCATTTGAAACGTATGAGATTTTGTTATAATTTTTGTCCTTGGCCTCATCTCCAGTTTGGATAATTTTGTTTTTGATTTTTAGTTCCGAAGAGGTGTATTGAGACCCAGGCTGTTTGGGCAAAAATGTAGGGACGGATTCGCTTGAAATTAAACATTTGGTTGCACCTGCTGTGTCCGTAACTTTGTAAAAGTGGTTGCAATTAACACCTTGCGCATTGCATTGTTTTTCGCAATTATTGGTTTCGGAATAGGCGCTTTCCAAATATTTGCCAGTGGATAAGGGATATGTGTCCGAATGTGTGGTGTAAGTGTTTCCAGTTACTTGCAAATTGGCTGGAACTTCTCTCAAGAATTTGTTTTCAATGTAAGTGCTCGCGTAAAAAAGCTTGTTCATTTTTAAATCGGGTTCAGTCGTATAGAATTGGCGTGGATCCGTGGTGCTTGCCAACAATGCAAGTATTTTCTTGTTTTCACGGTCTCTCATAATGCACAATTTGTATCGGAAATTCTCGGAATAAAGAGGGTTTAAATCCGAAATTCTGTCTTTTGAAATTCTCTTGTCGCCAACTTGTTCCTCTTTGTTTGTCATCACTTTAATCATTGGATTTGTCATTTCTTTTTCCCATTCATTGTTTTTAACCGTGTTTAAATTTTCAATTGTAAAGAGAGGAAATACAGTATTATTTTCATCTTTGATGCAGAGTGGTTGAAATTTTCTTTGATACAATTCCAATTTATATCTGCCAACTTTTGGATTCTGTGTTTGAAACAATGGCTCACCAATTTTCTCAAAATTTGAATCATATGCCCATAATCTTCCAGCCATACCTAAAAACACGTATTTTGTATTCTCAGCCAATGGTGTTTGCCAAACAAGTTTTATTTGTTGTTTGGCATCTGACTTATACTTCTGCAAATCGGAGCCTTTGTAAACGTCACAATTATAATAACTGGTTTTGTCGGAAGGAGACAGAGAATAATAGTATAAATTGTTTTCATTTGCGTTTCTTGCAAATACGCTGATTGGATAGGCATCTCCATTTACCCAAAGAGTTTTGTAATCCAATGGCGCGTCCCCCGAATACTGGATGCGAAATGGAGTATATTCGCCAGTAACCATTTTGAAGCTTTGGTTTTTCTTTTGTACTCCGTTCTCTACAACAAATTGTGCATTTTCTTTGCGATAGGTTTTGAGTGCATTGTTGCCGACCCAAATTAATGCATTTTTTTTGAAAAATGTGATTGCGTTATTGGAAACACTGTATGTTCCCGGTTTTTGCGCGGCAATGTATCCGCTTATTTCTATAGAGAATGTTTGACCAAATGTGGTAGATGAGCCAGTTAAAAAGTAATTGGGTGAGTTTAAAAAATCGCCGTCTACTTTGACCTCATTCACGCCTGGAACATAATTTGTAGGAGAATTGTAATCAATTGTGCTGTTTGCATAAATTGCAGTGTTCAATTCGCACGAATTCCGAGTATGATATCCAGGAATTTGTGCAATTGGATTAACTTGTTCTACCCCATAAATATCTTTGACAAACACGCCGACTGAAGATGAATTGATATGGCTTGCCTCTGGTTTGAAAAACACTTGTTTGAAATCTTTTGTGTGTGCTTCATTGTATGTTTTTATGTCATTCAAGTATTTTATGTTTGCTTGTGATATCTTTGTTAATTCGTCATCCATAATATATATTATTTATATAGAACATAAATAATAAGGGAACTCGCCGTTCCCTTATGAACACATGCTTAAAATGGATTATAAGGTAAGGATTATAATTATTATTTTAAGAAGGAGGTCATAAGGAAACTAGCTGTGTATTAAGCGAAGCTATAATCGTAAGGTTTCACCTTTTATACCCATGCTTATAAGGGAAGGGGTCATAGGGGAAAGGACGCCTCCGGAGCGTCGCTAGACGCGACGTACCTAATAGCGTCCGACGGTCGGCGCCCAAAGGGCGCCTTAACCGTAGGTTTCCCTTAATTATAGTTCCGTGAATACGTAAAACAGAACCGATGTTGCTAAAACCGACCACATAATTCCAGTATAAACTGTGGAATCGTATTGTTGGGTAAGTTCATTGGGGGGGTTTCTGCTTTTCAGTATGGCGTCCATTTTGGCGTCTAAGTTGCTTCTCAATTCATCAATTGATTTGGATTTGTCCATGATTTCTTGGTGGTTTGATTTAAATGTTCCGTCGTTTGTTTGAATATTTGTTTTTGCATTATTGTATGCAACTTGCAAACGATTTACTAAAAAAATTACATGTTTTGATTTTTCTTCAACCTCCGCTGCTGTGGTATTGTTTCCACAATTTACGGAACCGCCAGAAGAACACCTGATAAAATTGTAATAACTGGTGTTAAAATCATTGATTGCGCTAACCAAATCTTTTTCATAATCAAATATTATTTTATTATTTACATCTGGCTTAATATATCCAGTTCCAGTCATTGGAGTGAACCCTTGTTTGCCTAAAAATTCGGCATTATCTTGCTGAATAACACGTGATGTAAGTCCTCCAAATACGTCGTTGTATATCTTGTTTGATAAATCGGCATATTCTTTTGCTTTATCTCTGGCGGCAACTGCTTGTTCAGATGCATCCGTAACGTTTTTATTCAAATTTTTAATTGAGTTGGTTGCAGCAGAACCTTCATTTGCAATTCCGGTTTTATACATATCATATTGTTGAGATAAATTTGATGCTAACTTGTCATGAGTCTTTTTCAACTTCTCTTTATTTTCTTGAGTTCCTTTTTTCATATCCATATTTACATTGCTAACGCGTTTTTTTAAATCGGTTTGTCTTGCCGATACTTGTCTTAATTCGGCTAATATTTTCGCTTGCGTATTTTTAATATCGGTGACCGGTTTTGCAAGTACGCCAGAAACAAGTGATGGAAGTTGGGACTTTACTTCTTTTTTCACCGTCTCTGTGGTTGCATTTGATACACTTGCAGATGGTGCAGTTGCTAGAACGGGGGAACCTGCAATTTGTTTTTGTATTTCTGATGCAGCTACCGCAGTAGCTTGTGCTTGTGCTATTTTTGCTTGTGCTTTTGCTTCTGCCTTTTTTGCTTGTGCCTTTTTTGCTTTTGCGGTTAGTCCTTCAACAATTGAACCACTGTTTATAAACAAAAATAACACTATGCCAATGATACAAATTAAAAAAATATACCTATATTTGGATTCAATAATATTATACATAAATATATATTATATTATCATTTGATTTTATGCAGAATTTGAATACATCATCCACATCATTCCTGCAATTC
>JACCDO010511554.1_pt1 | contig 22438 bp, 18 predicted proteins | sample 7446101 | NCBI WGS metagenome assembly JACCDO01 (sample SAMN15323440, study PRJNA562643) | freshwater metagenome | isolation source: river surface water | place: USA:Blue River Watershed | collected 2017-08-16
CCGGCAGTGGGGCACACCCGTTTGTCTGGCGCTGTGTGCCGCTGGCTGCGTTGCTCCTCCTTGTGGGCACGAGCCCACAGCATCGTCGCGCCTTGCCAGCGACTCGCCTCGCCAGCCCCTCGGGCGCGCCCCACTGCCGGATCTAGGTTGTGACTCGTCCCGATCCAGACGAACTGCTGGCCAAAGTGCAGCGCGACGAAGCTGCCGCCAGGCGTGGCCGGCTGAAGATCTTCTTCGGCGCCAATGCCGGCGTCGGCAAGACCTTCGCGATGCTGGCGGCCGCCCATGCGGCGCAGAGGCAGGGGCGCGGCGTGCGCGTCGGCGTGGTGGAGACGCATGGGCGGGCCGACACCGAGGCCATCGCCCGCGACCTGCCGCGCCTGCCGCTGCGGGAGATCGCCCATCGCGGCCAGACGCTGCGGGAGTTCGACCTCGATGCGGCGCTGGCCTGGGGCGCGGCCGAGCCGGGCGGCGTGCTGCTGCTCGACGAGCTGGCGCACTCCAACGCCCCCGGCTCGCGGCATGCCAAGCGCTGGCAGGACGCGCAGGAGTTGCGTGAGGCGGGTGTGGAGGTGTGGGCGACGCTGAACGTGCAGCACCTGGAAAGCCTGAACGACGTCGTCGGCGGCATCACCGGCATCCGTGTGTGGGAGACGCTGCCCGACCAGGTGTTCGACGCGGCCGACGAGGTCGTCGTCGTCGACCTGCCGCCCGACGAGCTGCTGCAGCGGCTCAAGGAGGGCAAGGTCTACCTGCCGGCCCAGGCGGAACGCGCCGCCCAGAACTTCTTCCGCAAGGGCAACCTGCTGGCGCTGCGCGAGCTGGCGCTGCGCCGCACGGCAGACCGCGTCGACGGCCAGATGCAGGCCTGGCGCCGCGAGCAGGGCGCCGGCGCGGTGTGGCCCAACCGCGAGTCGCTGCTGGCCTGCGTGGGCCCGGCGGGCCAGTGCGACAAGGTCGTGCGCAGCGCCGCGCGGCTGGCGCAGCAGCTGGGGCTGGAGTGGCATGCGGTGCATGTCGAATCCGCGCAGTCGCTCGGCGATGCGGCCCGCCAGGGCGTGCAGCGCACGCTGGAGCTGGCCAAGAGCCTGGGCGCGCGCACGGCCGTGCTGTCGGCGCCCGAGGTGGCCGCCGCACTGGTGGGTTATGCGCGTGAGCACAACCTGTCGCGTCTGGTCATCGGCCGCCGCGAGCGGGCCTGGCGCTGGCCGGGCCGGCCTTCGCTGGCCGAGTCGTTGAACCGGCTGGCCGACGACATGGACGTGTTGCAGGTGGCGCTGCCCACGCGCGCGGGTGAGCGCACGCCACCGCCGCCGCGCGGTTTGCCGTCGCTGCGCGGCCATGCCGCCGCGCTCGCCGGGGTGGCGCTGACCAGCGCGCTCGCCTACGTGCTGCTGGGTTTCATGGCGCCCACCAACATCGCCATGCTGTTCCTGCTCAACGTGGTGGGCGTGGCGCTGCGGTTCGGCCGGGCGCCTGCGGCGGTGGCGGCGTTGCTGGGCGTGGCGGCGTTCGACTTCTTCTTCGTCGAGCCGCGGTTGTCGTTCGCGGTGGGCGACGCGCAGTACATCGTCACCTTCGCCGTGCTGCTGCTGGTGGGTCTGGTCATCGGCCAGTTGGCCGCCGGGCTGCAGGCGCAGGCGCGGGCGGCGCGGGAGCGCGAGCGCCGCGTGCGCGGGCTGTACGCGATGTCCCGCGACCTGGGCGCGGCGCTGGTGCCGGAGCAGGTGGCGGAGATCGCGTCGCGCTTCCTGCAGGCGGAGTTCGGTGTCGCGTCGGCCGTGCTGGCGCCACCGATCGGGGCCACGCCGGGGCGTGAGGTGCTGGCCGTGCTGCCCATGCAGGGCACCACGGGCGCGCAGCCGGACCTGGGTGTCGCGCAATGGGCCTTCGACCATGGCCAGGCGGCCGGGCAGGGCACCGACACCTTGCCGGCCAGCCCCTGCCTGATGCTGCCGCTGACGGCGCCGATGCGGCTGCGCGGCGTGCTGGCGGTCGAGGGGCGGGGGCGGCGCTGGTCGCCCGAGGAGCGCGAGTTGCTGGACACCTGCGCGGCGTTGCTGGCGATCTCCCTGGAGCGCATCCACTACATCGAAGTGGCGCAGCACAGCACACTGCAGATGGAGTCGGAGCGCTTGCGCAACTCGCTGCTGACGGCCATCTCGCACGACCTGCGCACGCCGCTGGCGGCGCTGGTGGGGCTGGCCGATGCGCTCAAGCTCACGCCGCTGACGGCGCTACAGGCGGAGGTGGCCGACGCGATGCGGCGCTCTGCGCTGCGCATGAGCGCGCTGGTGGCCAACCTGCTGGACATGGCGCGGCTGCAGTCCGGCGCCGTGCAGCTCAACCGGCACTGGCTGCCGTTGCAGGAAGTCGTCGGCAGCGCGCTGGCGGGCATGGATGAGCTGCTGGCCGGCCGGCCGGTGGTGGTGGAACTGCCGGCGGAGCTGCCGCTGGTCGAGCTGGATGCGGTGCTTATCGAGCGTGTGCTCGTCAACCTGCTGGAAAACGCCGTCAAGTACGCCAACGGCCCCATCCGCATCAGCGCCCGCACGGCCGGCCGGCAGGTGGAGCTGGACGTTGCCGACAGCGGCCCCGGTTTCCCGGCCGGCCGCGAGGCGCAGCTGTTCGACAAGTTCGAACGCGGCGACCGCGAGAGCGCAACCCCTGGCGTCGGCTTGGGGCTGGCCATCTGCAAGGCCATCGTCGAAGCGCATGGTGGGCGCATCAGCGCTCACAATCTGCCCGCCGGTGGGGCTTGCGTGCGGGTGGAATTGCCGCTGGGCCAGCCGCCGGCATGAGCAGGAGCACATGAGCAGGAGAAGCAGACGGTGAGCGGCGCGCGCGTGTTGATGATCGAGGACGAGCCGGAGATCCGGCGGTTCGTTCGCATGGCGCTGGAGAGCGAGGGGCTGGAGGTCTACGAGGCGGCCACGCTCGCGCGCGGCCTCATCGACGCGGCCACGCGCCGGCCCGAGCTGGTGGTGCTGGACCTGGGCCTGCCGGACGGCGACGGGCTGGACTTCATCCGCGAGTTCCGCGGCTGGTCGCAGTCGCCGGTGCTGGTGCTGTCTGCGCGCGAGGGCGAGGAGCGCAAGGTGCAGGCGCTGGATGCCGGCGCCGATGACTATCTCGTCAAGCCTTTCGGCGTGGCCGAGCTGCTGGCCCGCGTGCGTGTGCAGCTGCGCCGACGCGCGAGCGCCAGCGATGCCGACCCGGTGCTGCGCTTCGGTGACATCGCCGTGGACCGCGCGCTGCGCACCGTGCGCCGCGGGGCCGAGGAGCTGCACCTCACGCCGATCGAATACCGGCTGTTGCAGGAGCTGGCCACGGCGCCGGGCCGCGTGTTGACGCACCAGCACCTGCTCAAGGCCGTCTGGGGGCCGGGTCATGCCGAGGACGTGCACTATGTCCGCGTGCACATGGCCAACCTGCGCAAGAAGATCGAGGCCGACCCCAACCGGCCGCAATGGCTGGTGACCGAGGCCGGCGTGGGCTATCGGCTCAAGACCTGAGCGACGGCGGCGACACTGCGGCGATGAACCCCGAGGATCTTCTCAAGCTGGTCACCACGGAGATGCCGTTCGGCAAGCACCAGGGCCGGCTGATTGCCGACTTGCAGAGCAACTACCTGGCCTGGTTCGCGCGCGAGGGCTTTCCCAAGGGCGAGATCGGGCGCTTGCTGGCGCTGATGCACGAGCTGGACATCAACGGCCTGCGCGAATTGCTCCGGCCATTGCGCGGGAGCCGCCGATGAGGCGGCCGTGGCCGGCGCTCGCGCTGGGATTGGCGCTGGGGTTGGCGGCGCTCGCCACGCGGGCCGAGGGCGATGGTCTGTTCACGGTCGTGCGCGTGCAGCCGGCGCGGCTGCAGCTGTTCTGGCGCGACAACGAAGGGCAGCCGCTGCGCCGCCTGGACCGCCTGGCCAGCTGGCTGTCGTCGCAGGGCCGCACGCTGAGCTTCGGCATGAATGCGGGCATGTTCCACGCCGACGGCCGGCCCGTCGGGCTGCTGGTGGTGCAGGGGCGGGAGCTGTCGCCGCTGAACCTGGACGACGGCCAGGGCAATTTCTTCGTCAAGCCCAACGGGGTGTTCCTGGTCGACGCGGGTGGGGCTTGGGTCATCGATGCGGCCCGCTACGCGGCGCGGCGCGATGGCGTGCGGCTGGCCACGCAGTCCGGCCCGCTGCTGCTCCAGGACGGCGTCATCCACGCGGCGCTGCGGCCGACGTCGGCATCGCGCTATGTCCGCAACGGTGTTTGCGCGTCGGGTGGCGAGGCGGTGTTCGTCATCAGCGAGCGGCCGGTCACGCTGCATGAATTCGCCAGCTACCTGCGCGACCGGCTGGGCTGCCGCGACGCGCTCTACCTCGATGGTGCGGTGTCCAGCCTCTACGCGCCGGCGCTGGGGCGGCGGGACCGCTGGCACGACCTGGGGCCGCTGATCGCGACGGTGGACTGACGTGATGGTCGGTGCTGGTTCATGTCACAAACGGCGGGGCTGCCTCGTCTGCCCTCGATGACCGACGCCGATCACGCCCGCGCCCTCCGTTTCAACCAGACGCACGCCGCCGGCCTGCGTGCGCTGGCCTACCGCATGCTCGGCTCGCGCGCCGAGGCCGAGGACATCGTGCAGGAGGCATGGCTGCGCTGGGCCGAGGTGGATGAAGCCGGCGTCGACCACCACGGCGCCTTCCTGTCGCGGATCGTGACCCATCTGTGCCTGGACAAGCTGCGCTCCGCCGCTCACCAGCGCGAGCAGTACGTGGGCGTGTGGCTGCCCGAGCCTATGCTGGACGACGAGGCCCTGTTCGGCTGGGCGCCCGGCCCTGAGACGCAGGCCGAGTTCGTGCAGGACGTGTCCATCGCCTTCATGCTGGCGCTGGAGCGGCTCTCGCCGCTGGAGCGTGCGGCGTTTCTGCTGCACGACGTCTTCGACCTCGACTACGGCGAGATCGCCCGTCACCTGGACCGCGGTGAAGCCGCCTGCCGGCAGCTCATTAGCCGCGCCCGCAAGCATGTCAAGGCCGACTACGCACGCCGTGAGGTGGCCAAGGAGGAAGCCCAGCGGCTGGCGGCGGCCTTCATGGACGCCGTGCGTCGCCAAGACGTGGCGGGCCTGGCCGCACTGCTGGCGGAGGACGCCGTGCTGATGGCCGACGGCGGCGGCAAGGTCAGCGCCGTGCCGCGCCCGCTGCACGGTGCGGCGGTCATCGCGCGCACCTTCATCGGCTTCGCGCAGATGCCCAGCAGCGCCGCCTGGCGCCTGGTGTCGGCCATGGTGAACGGCCTGCCCGGTGTGCTCATCGTCGATGGCGAAGCCGGCGGCCGCTTGGTGCAAACCGTGGCGCTGGCGCCCGCCGCTGCGGCGGGCCGGCTGGGCGCGCTCTACATTCAGCGCAACCCGGACAAACTGGCCGCCATCGCGTCACAAGTCGCCCGGCTGTCCCGTCTTGTTGCTGAGGCCGGCGTGTCCGCCGGCCCGCAACCAGGACGACCGACATGAGCCCGCACCCCGCCCGCCTCGACTACACCCGCCTCAGCGCCGAGCTGTTCAAGAAGTACCTCGACTTCAGCATGGCCTTCACGATGGACGAGACGCTGGCCGTCCTCGTCGACATCCGTGCGTCGCAGCTCAATGGCTGCGCGCTCTGTCTGGACATGCACGTCAAGCAGGCTCGGCTGCGCGGCGAGCGCGAGCTGCGCCTGCACCACGTGGCCATCTGGCGGGAGTCGCCGCTGTTCGAACCCAAGGAACGCGCCGCGCTGGCCTGGACCGAGGCGCTGACGCGCCTCGCCCCTGAAGGCATCTCCGACGCCGCCTACGCCGAGGCGCGCGGGCAATTCTCGGAGGCCGAGCTGGGCGAGCTGACCTGGCGCGTCGCCGCCATCAACGGCTGGAACCGCCTGAACGTGGCCTTCCGCCAGGCGCCGGGGTCCAAGGACGCGATGTTCGGGCTGGACAAGGCCGGGTTGAACTGAGCCGGTTCAGCGAAGTCTCATCGGGTTGACTGCCGCCGGGTCGGCGGTGGCGGCGCCAGACCTGCCGCTGCCGGTGCACAGGTGCTGCCAGCCCGCCATCGTCTTTTTCACCATTTCTCGGCTTTAGTTGTGGACTTCTGCTGTATAGAGTCCTGAACATCGAGAAATTGCTATTGGCATGCAGGCTCGGTGAGGCGTTGTGAACGGCTTTCGCCGCCGGGCATCCGGGGAAGCGTCGACGGGCAGATGGCCCGCGACCCTGTGTGGGCTCCATTCGTGGGCCTTTTCATCCACCAGACGTCGTGATGGGCAGCCGGGCTGCTCGGGTTGCGGCGTCCTACGCCGGCATTCATCGTGGAACACAACACCCTCCTTGCTCCCGCTGTCGACCTCGCTCCCGAGCGTGCTTCGGATGTGGCGGATTTCATCATCCTGGCGCTGGAGGCGTTAGGCGTGGACTATGTCTTCGGCGTGCCGGGCGGTGCCATCGAACCGGTCTACAACGCGTTGGCGCGCAGCGGGCGCCGCGGCGGCCCGAAGGCCGTGGTGGCGCGCAACGAGCAGGGCGCCGCGTACATGGCCGATGGCTACGCCCGCGAGACCGGCAAGCTCGGCGTGTGCATCGCCACGTCGGGGCCCGGCGCCACGAATCTCATCACCGGCGTGGCCTGCGCACACGACAACGGCGTGCCGCTGCTCGTCATCACCGGGCAGCCGCAGATCAGGAACTTCGGCCGGGGTGCCTTGCAGGAGTCCAGCTGCACCGGCATTGACACGATGGCGATGTTCAGCGCCTGCACGCGCTACAACTCGCTGGTCTCGCACGCGGATCAACTGCCGACCAAGCTGTTCAACGCCATCATGCAGGCGCGCCATGCGCCCGGTGGGCCCAGCCACCTGTCGATTCCGGTGGACATCCTGCGCCAGCCCTTGCCCGATGACCTGGAAATGCCGGACTTCACCGGTCTGCTGCGCAGCGTGCCGACATTGGTGGACCTGCCGGCCGTGCAGCAGCTCGCTACGCTGCTGCGCTCGGCGCGCCGGCCGGTCTGGGTGATCGGCGAAGGCTGCGGTGAGGCCATCAGCGAGCTCATGCAGATCGTGCAGTGCGGCGACGGGCATTTCATCGCCACGCCGGATGGCAAGGGCCTCATCAACCCGCGGCACCTGCGCTTTCGCGGCGTGTTCGGCTTTGGCGGCCACGCCTGTGCGGCAGAGCTGCTGGCCGGCGAGCCTGACCTCATCATCGCGCTGGGCACGAGCTTCGGAGAACTCAACAGCGGCGGCTGGTCCAAGTCGTTGCTGAACAGCCGCCTCGTGCACGTGGACGACAGCGACGAGCGGTTGATGCGAACGCCGACGGCGAAGCTGCATGTGCGTGGCCACATCAAGACCGTCTGCGAGCAACTCCTCGCCTTGCTGGTGCCGGCTGATACGGTGGCGGGCCAGTTGCTGCCGTTCCAGCACCCGCAGGCGTCGCGCAAGACGCTGGAGGCCATGGTCGACAGGCCCGAGATGCTGAACCAGGCCAGCGGCCCCGTGAAGCCGCAGCGGCTGCTGGCCACGCTCGGGGACCGCTGCACGCCCCGGACGCGCTTTGTCGCCGATGCGGGCAGCAGCGCGGTGTGGGCCGTGCATTACCTCGCGCCGTGCGATCAGCGGGGCGGCCGGGCGCCGGGTGGGGCGGACGCGTCGGCCGGCGGCAATCGGCGCCGGCGCGCGGCCTGCTGGCTGCGGGTGACGATGAACTTCGCGCCGATGGGCTGGGCCATCGGTTCGGCGGTGGGCATTGCGGCCGCCAACCGCCGCTGTCCCGTCGTCTGCCTGACCGGCGATGGCAGCTACCTGATGAATGGCCAGGAGATCACCGTCGCGGCGGAGCTGGGCTTGACGGTGTTGTACGTGGTGCTGAACGACAGCGCGCTGGGCATGGTCAAGCATGGCCAGCGTCTGGCCGGGGCGGAGCCCATCGGCTTTCAGTTGCCGAAGGTGGATTACGCCGCGATGGCGGTTGCCATGGGCATTCCGGGCCATGTCATCCATACGCCGCAGGACCTCGACGCGCTGGATTTCGACGCGCTGCAGTCGCGCAGCGGACCGACGCTGCTGGACGTGCGCATCGACGGCGAGGAAGTGCCGCCGATGAACCTGCGCATGAAGACACTCGGTTCGGCCCGATGAGCGCCTTGCAGACGCGCATCTGGCACGAGGTTCCGGAGCCTGGTGATCCGTTCGCCGTGCGGGTGGCGCGCTGCCATGGCTACGACGTTTACGGCGACATGCTGGGCCGCTGCCGCTGGGTGGAGCTGTTGTTCCTGCTGTTCCGCGGCGATGCGCCGACGCCCGCCCAGGCCGCGCTGCTCGAAGACCTGGCCGTGGCGCTGGCCAACCCGGGGCCCCGCGACCCGGCCGTGCATGCCTCGATGGCCAGTGCCACTGGCGGTGCGCCGGCGGCGGCCGCGCTGATGGCGGCGCTGGCCGTGGGGGCGGGGCGGCAGGCGGGCGCACGGGACGTCTTCGATGCCATGACCGCTTGGGAGCGCTGCGGGTTTGACCTGCAGGCCTGGCTGGCCAGGCTGCGGGCAGCCGGCGAGCCGGGCCTGTCCATCTGGCCTGTGGCGGAGCATGCGCCCGGGTTCGACGGCCAGACGTTGCAAACGTCGAGCATCGTGCTGGCCGCGCTGTCCGCCTTGTGCGTGCACGCGCCGGCCGAGCACTTGCGCTGGCTGGCCGCCCACCGCGTCGCGCTCGAAGCTGCGGCCGGCCGGCCGTTGGCCATGGCGGGCGTGGCCGCCGCCGCGCTGGCCGATCTGGGCTTTGATGCCGAACAGGGCGAGATGCTGCATCTGCTGTTGCGTCTGCCCGGCGCGGCGGCCCACGCGCTGGAGCAGCGCGCGCTGGGCTACAAGCGCTTCCCGTTCCCGGCCGTGCAGCTCGAGGACGATCCGGGCCTGCCCGTGGAGGTCTCATGACGAACGTCTTGCGCACACGCGTGGGGGCGTGCTGGCCGGGCACGCGCGCGGTCTTTCGCGGCCGCGATGTGCACCGCGACCTTGCCGACGTGGGCTGGATGGAGCTCTACGTGTTGGGCATCACGGCGCGGCGTTTGGCGCCGCCGGAGCTGCGCGTGCTGGAGGGCATCTGGACGATGACCAGCTACCCGGACACGCGACTGTGGAACAACCGCGTGGCGGCGCTGGCGGCCAACGCGCGCAGTGCGTCGGTGCTGGGGCTGGCCGCCGCCATTGCGGCCACCGAGTCCGGCGTGTTCGGCGGCGGTCCGGGCCTGCAGGCCATCGACTTCTTCCTGCGTGCCGGCGTGTTGCATGGCCAGGGCGTCCCCGCCGAGGCCATCGTCGAGCGCGAGCTGCAGACCCGCCGCATCCTGGGCTACGGCCGGCCGCTGAACGCCACCGACGAACGCCTGCCGCCCTTGATGCGGTTGGTTGAGCGTGAGGGGCTGGACCAGGGGCTGCACTACCGGCTCGCCTTCGATGTCGAGCAGGCCATGCTGCGCCGCAAGCCGTTTCTGAAAATGAACTTCGCCGCGTTGACGGCCGCGCTGGCCGCCGACATGGGCTTCACGGCCCGGCAGTACCAGCTCTACAACATCCTGAAGACGCTGGCCGGCATGCCGCCCTGCATTCTGGAAGCGGCGGAAAAGCCCGAGGGCAGCTTGATGCCCACGCTGTGTGGCGATGTCATTTATGACGGCGTCGGTCCGCGCAATTGGGGAGATCGCAACGGAAATGAGCGGTCCACCCAAGGATAATCAGGATCCCGACGTCACCTCGACAGGTGAGCCATGTCACGTGGTTCCGCAAGTGTTGCTGGTCTGGTCGCAGCCTGCGTGCTTGCCTCCGCTTCGGTGCGCGCCCAGTCTGACGAAGAAGAGCTGGCACAGGCCTACGGGGATCAGCGCTCGGTGAGCATCGCGGCGGGGCGGCAGCAGCCGCTGCGTCAGGCGCCAGCGGTGGCCAGTGTCATCACGGCCGAGATGATCCGCACGATGGGTGCGGTCGACCTGGACGATGTCTTGCAGTCCGTCGCAGGCCTGCACATCGCGCGTTCGGCCAACCAGTATTCGCCGCAGTACGTCTTTCGCGGCATCTTCAGCCAGCTCACGCCGCAGGTGCTGCTGCTGCAGAACGGCGTGCCGATGACGACGTCGTTTGCCGGCAACAAGGGCAATGTGTGGGCCGGCTACCCGGTCGAACACATCGAGCGCATCGAGGTCATCCGCGGCCCGGGCTCGGCGCTCTATGGCGCGGATGCTTTTGCTGGCGTCATCAACATCCTGACCAAATCCGCGGCAGACACGCCCGGCACGCAGGTGGGCGTGCGGGCCGGCTCGTTCGACACGCGTGACGTGTGGATGCTGCATGGCGGCAAGCTGGGCGCCTTGGATGTGTCGGCCTATCTGCGCGTCGGAAGCACGGCGGGCGCGCATAGCGTCATCGAGCGCGATGCGGCCCAGCCCGCGGCGACGCGCGCGCCGGGCCCGATCAACACGAGCCATGACGCCGTGGACGGCAACCTGGAGCTGGCGCGTGGCGCCTGGCGCGCCCATCTGGGCTACAAGCTGCGCAGCAATGTGGGCAGCGGTGCTGGCGTGTCCTCGGCGCTGGACCCCGCGGGCCGGGGGCGCAGCGAGCGGCTGCACGCCGACCTGTCCTGGACGGCGCCGCGCGTCGCGTCGGGCTGGGGGGGCGGCCTGCAGGCCAGCGTGATGCGCTACAGCGAGACCACCACCACGCCCTATGCGCTGTTGCCGGCAGGCACCGTGGTGGGCGTCGGCAATGTGTTCACGGATGGCCTGCTGGGCGCACCTGGCAAGTGGGATCGGCAGATCCGGCTGTCGGCCTATGCCACCTACACCGGCTTCAGCGGGCACAGCCTGCGCGTGGGCCTGGGGCATGACGACCTGAATCTCTATCGCACGACCGAATTCAAGAATTTCCTGCCCGACTTCACCCGCATCGGCACGGGCAGCGCGGCCGACCTGACGGATTTCTCCGACACGACGCTGAAGTACATGCTGCCCCAGCGCCGGCGCGTCGACTATGTCTACGTGCAGGACGAGTGGCGCTTCCTGCCGGACTGGGTGCTGACGGCCGGCGTGCGCCGCGACGAATACTCCGATTTCGGCGGCACCACCAACCCGCGGCTCGCGCTGGTGTGGAGCGCAACCTACAACGTGACGGCCAAGCTTCTGTATGGCGAGGCCTTCCGGGCGCGGTCCTTCAACGAGCAGTACGGCATCAACAACCCCGTGCAGGGCGGCAACCCGGACGTGCAACCCGAGACTATCCGCACGACGGAGGCGGTACTTGGCTGGACGCCGTCCAAAGAGCTGCAGCTCAATTTGAGCCTCTTTCGCTACCAGATGCGCGACATCATCCGGGCCGTTGCCAACAGCACCCCGCCGCCCGCGAACCTGATCCAGAACCGCGGCGGGCAGGACGGGCGGGGGGCCGAGCTGGAGTTCGTCTGGGACGTGATGCGGGGCCTGCGGCTGTCCGGCAACCTCGCGCTGCAGCGCTCGCTGGACGACCGCACGGGAACCGACGCCGGCTACGCACCGCACCGTCAGGCCTATCTGCAGGCCGACTGGGCGATGCTGCGGGGCGTCACGGTCAGCACGCAGCTCAACAACGTTGCCGGGCGCGCGCGCTCGGTCATCGATCCGCGCCCGCCGATCAAGGACTACACGACGCTGGACCTTGCCGCGCGCGCCCGGCTGGCCGGCACGGACCTGGAACTGGCGCTGATGCTGCGCAACGTCTTCGCTGCCGACGCCCGGGAGCCCAGTCTCGCGCGCGGCGGCATCGTCAACGATCTGCCGGTGGCGCCCCGTGCCGCCTTCGTGCAGTTGCAGTACCGGCGCTGAACAGCCACCGCCCGAAATGATGTTTAGCTTTGCATAATCCCCACCATCCCTCTTGGACCTGCTACGCAGGCGCATCGGCTTGATCGCTACCGGCCGTTCTTCCTCCGCAGCCCGCCGCGGCCTGATGCGTCAGGTGGTGGGCGGCGTCGTCGCCTTGGCGTTTGGGCGCGCGGTCGCCGAGCCCGCTCATGTGCTCGCCGTGGTCTATCCCGAGCTGGCAGACCCCTTCCGGCAGGTGTTTGCCTCGATCCTGGACGGCATCGAGGATCGCCAGGGCGGCCCCGTCGCCCGATTCGTGGTGCCCGGCAACGCCAGCCCGGCACAGATTGCCGACGACATCCGCAAGCGTGATCCGCAGGTGCTCATCGGGCTGGGCCGCAGCGGCATGCGTGTGGCCAGTGCCATGGCCGGCGAGATGGCGGTGCTGGTGGGGTGTGTCGTCTCGGTGCAGGAGGCCGAGGCGCGTGCCTTCCCGGTCCATACGCTGGCGCCCGACCCGGCGCTGATGCTCGGGCGTTTGCGGCGTCTGCGGCCGGGCGTGCGGCGCGTGCATCTGGTTTACGACCCCCAGGTGAACACCTGGCTCGTCAGGCTCGCGCGAGAGGCCGCCCGGGTCGAGGGGATCGAGCTGCTGGCCCAGGAGGCCAGCGACACGGTCGAAGCGCTGCGCACCTACACGCAGGTGATGTCGGGCGCGGACGCCGCACGTGACGCCCTGTGGCTGCCGCAGGACCCCACCACGGTCGACGAGAACGCCGTGCTTTCGCTGGTGCTGCGGGAAGGATGGAACCGCAACATCGCCGTGTTCTCCAGCCACCTGGCCCATGTCAAGCGCGGCGCGTTGTTTGCGCTCTACCCGGACAACCGCGAACTGGGCCGCTCGCTCGCGTATGCCGCCCAGCGCCTGACGGGTTCATCGCGCGTGGTCACTGCGGGCGTGCAGCCATTGCGCCAGGCCCTGGCTGCCATCAACGTCCGCACGGCCGCGCACCTGGGGGTCGACGTCGCGGCGGTGCAGCCCAGTTTCGATCTGGTCTACCCGACCACTTGAGATGTCGCGCCCGTCGCTTGACAACCCGGTCACGGTCAGCCTCCTGCCCGAGGACCTGGAGCCTGCGCCGCCGGCCGCGCTGCCCCGCTCTTGGCCGCTGAGGATGTGCGCGCGCTGGTTGCGGGATGCCTCGTTTCGCAGCCACCTCAGCCTGGTCGTGGCGTTGGGAACGCTGTCGCTGGCCGTGCTGATGGCGGCCGTCAACGCCTGGCAAGGCGGGCGGCAGGTGCGGGCCATGCTGCTCGACCAGGGTGGGCGTGTGGCAGCCAACCTGGCGTCCAACAGCTCGCTGGCACTCATCTACGCATCGGCTGGGAATGCGGAAGAGGCGGTTCGCGCGGCGCTCGCCTTTCCCGACGTCATCGGCATCGAAATTCGCGACGTGTCCGGCCAGTTGCTGCTGGGCCTGGGTGTCGTGCGTGACGCGCATCCGTTCGTGCCACCCAAGGCCGCGGTCGATGGCCAACCCTGGTTGGACGAAGAGGCGCAGGAGAGCTGGTCCTTCGCCGCGCCGGTCTGGACCCGGCCGGAGGCCTCGCCCTTCGACGTCACCTTGCGGCCTGCTCAATTGCTGGGCCATGTGCGCATCACGCAAAGCAAGGCGACGCTGCAGCGAACCCAGGCGTCGCTTTTCATCGCCAACTTCAGCACGGCCTTGCTGATGGCCGGGCTGTTCCTGGTGGTGGTGCGGTTCCTTGCCCTGCGCCTGACCCGGCCGCTCTCGGCGTTGGCCGGGGCGATGAAGAAGGTCGAGCGCGGCGACAGCGGCGCGCGCGCGCCCGTGGACGGGCCACGGGACATCGCCGGCATGGGGCACACCTTCAACCGCATGATCGCCGCGCTGCAGGAGCGGGAGTTCGAGCTGGCGGCCCACCGTGATCACCTGGAAGAACTGGTACGGGCGCGAACGCTGGAACTGAGCGAAGCCAAGGAGCGCGCGGAGGTGGCCAGCCGCGCCAAGAGCCAGTTCCTGGCGCGCATGAGCCATGAATTGCGCACGCCGCTGAACGCCGTCCTGGGCTATGCGCAGATCCTCAAGCTGGACAGCAGCCTCACGCCCAAGCAGCGGGCCGGCCTGGACATCATCCATGGCAGCGGCCAGCATCTGCTGACGCTGATCGTGGACATCCTGGATCTCTCCGCCATCGAGGCCGGCAAGGCCGAGCTGCGGCTCGCCCCGGTGGACCTGACGCTGCGTTTGAATGCCGTGGCCGACATCGTGCGGGTGATGGCCGTGGCCAAGCAGATCGGCCTGGAGTTGCAACTGGACCCGGCGCTGCCGGCCCGCGTGCTGGCCGATGACAAGCGGCTGAGCCAGATCCTGTTGAACCTGCTGGGCAACGCCGTGAAGTTCACGCACGTGGGCGGCGTGACGCTGCGAGCCAGCCTGGTGGCGCCCGTCGACGGGCTGGTCGGGCACGCGCTGCTGCGCTTTGAAGTGCTGGACACCGGCGTCGGCATTGACGAGACCCAGATCGAGCGGCTGTTCGAGCCCTTCGAGCAGGCCGGTACCGCCGAGCAGCGCGTGGGCGGCACGGGTTTGGGGCTGGCCATCAGCCGGCAGTTGGTGAGGCTGATGGGCGGCGAGATCCGGCTGGAAAGCCGGCTGGGCGAGGGCAGCCGCTTCTGGTTCGACGTCAGCCTGCCGCTCGCCTGAGCGCCTGCTGGAGCTTGCGCGGCGTCGTCGTCAGGCCAGCGCCGTCATGCGTTCAACCAGCACGCAACGCACCCATTTGCGGGTGGTTATTTGTGCGGTCTGGTTGCGCAGAAATTCCTCGGCCTCGGAGTTCGCGCCTTCGAACTCGAAACCGCATAACTGCACGATCTTGCTCAACGGGCGGCTCCACACGCGGCGCACCGAGGCGCTGAAGAGCGGCACGCCGGCATCCTCGCCCAGCAGCAGGCGCAGTTCGTAGTGATCCGCGTCCAGCGCGGGCTCGGCCGCAGCGAGCAATTGCAGACCGTCTTCGCTGAGGTTCACGACCACGCCGCCGCGCGCTTCGGTCAGCCCGTCCGGCTTGATGACCCAGACCGGAAGTTGTTCGTGTTCCGCGGGTACCAGGAAAAACTCGACCCGTGGGGAGCGTCGTTGGTCAGTTAGGGACATGATGTACTCCTTTCAGGTGTCACGCGGATGTGCAAACACCACGGAGTGGGCCTGCGGGACATGACTTTGTAGTGAACGGGATGGTTAGGATTCCGTCCTTGGGGCATCGGGGCGAGAGATCAATAGTTCATGACGCGTTTTATAGGCATTTGGGATCGATGGCGAGCGACATTTGAACTCTACGATGACAGCGATGTCGAGTCCTCCCAGATCCGCGCCGAGCACTGGCGGCAACTGGCGCGTCAGACCCCGTTGATGTTGAGCTCCAGCCTGATCGGCGGGGTGCTGATCTGGTGGTCCGTGCGGGAGGCCGCCGGGGCGTTGGGATGGTTGTGGCTGGCGGCCCTGTCGCTGTTTGTGGGTGCAGGGCTGTTGTGCTGGTGGAACGGTCGCGCCCGGCGAGCCGCAGCTGTGCCGGCGCGCAGCTTTCGTCTGGCCACGTGGCTTGCGGCTTCGCTGGGCCTGTGCTGGGGGCTGGCTGCGGCGTGCTGGTTCCCGACGGCGCCGCCCACGGGGCAGGTGCTGATTGCGGCCGTGGTCGCGGGTTTTCTGGCGGGCGGGGCGTTTGCGCTGGCCATGCTGCCCTGGGCCAGCTTGGCCCACACCTGGCTCCTCACGATCGGGTCGCTGGTGGCGCTCTTGCGCGCGGGCGACAGCGCGCTGCTGCCGTTGCTGCTGATCGGCAATGCCGTCGTGGTGTCGCTGGCGGCGATGGCGCTGTCACGCCAGGCCACGGCGCTGCGGCGCGGGCGCCTGCAGCAGGCCCGCCAGCAGCAGGTCGCGGCGCTGCTGCTGCGGGATTTCGAGGAAAACTCCAGCGATGCGTTGTGGGAGACGGATGCCCATGGCGCGCTGGTCTACCGTTCGCCAAGGCTGGCCGCGTTGCTGGGCGTGGCGGAGAAGGAATTGGGCGACGTGCGCTTGCCGCGCTGGTTCGCGGCCCGGGCTCAGCAGTCGGGCGCCTTGATGGCGGCCTGGGCGCTCGGCCAGCCCTTCCAGGACCTCAAGCTGCAGTTGGGCCGCGGCGAAGCCGCGCGTTGGTGGGCGATCAGCGCCAAGCCCATCCTCGCGGGCGACGTGCCCACGGGGGGCTGGCGAGGTGTCATCGCCGACATCACGGAGGCCCAGCGCTTCGAGAACCAACTGCGCATGCAGGCCGAGCAGGATGGCCTGACGGGGCTGGCCAACCGCCGTGCGCTGATGAACGCGGCGCAGGCGGCGATGGCGCTGGGCCGGCCGGGCTGGCTGCTGTCCATCGACCTCGATCATTTCAAGGCGATCAACGACGGGTCGGGGCATTCCACGGGTGACGAGGTGTTGCGCGTCATCGCGGGGCGCCTGCTCGGCCTGGTGGAGGAGGGCGACATCGTGGGCCGGCTCGGCGGTGACGAGTTCGCCATGCTGCGTGTGGGCGAATCTCCGGCGCGTGCGCCGCAGGCCATGGCGGCCCTCATCATCGACAAGATCAACCAGCCCATCGAACTCGGCGCCAAGCGGCTGCATGTCGGCGCCAGCGTGGGGCTGGCGCGGCTGGACGCCAGCGTAGCCAACGTCGAGGACTTGATGGTCAACGCCGATCTGGCGCTGTATGACGCCAAGCGCTCCGGGCGCGGGCGTTGCGTGGTCTATGCCAGCCCGCTGGGCGAGGCGAGCCGGCGCATGCACACGGTCGAGCAGGCGCTGCGCGAGGGCCTGGAGCAGCACCAGTTCGAGCTGCACTTCCAGCCCAAGGTCGACGCCGTGAGCTTGCAGGCCACCGGGGTGGAGGCGCTGATGCGCTGGGAGCACCCGGTGCTGGGGTCGGTGTCGCCCGGTGAATTCATTCCGGCCGCCGAGCGCAGTGGGCTCATCCGCGAACTGGGGGCGTTGGCGCTGCAGCAGGCCTGCTTTGCCGCGCGCGAGCTGCCCGGGCTGAGCGTGGCCGTCAACGTGTCGCCGCTGCAGCTGATGGAGCCGGGTTTCGTGGAAAGCGTGGAGCGCGTGCTCGTGCGCACCGGCATCGGGCCGTCGCTGCTGCAGCTGGAGGTCACCGAGTCGCTGATGCTGGAGGACGCCCAAGCGGCGCTGCGCCGCCTGCATGACTTGCGCGAGCTGGGGGTGCAGGTCGCGCTGGACGATTTCGGCACCGGCTTCTCGTCGCTGTCCTACCTGCGGGCCTTCCCCTTCCACACCTTGAAGATCGATCGCTCGTTTGTCAGGTCGCTCACGGAGCATGCCGATGCGCGGGCCATCGTGAACACCATCGTGCGCATGGCCGGGGTGCTGGGCATGCGCACGGTCGCCGAGGGCATCGAGTCCGAGCGCGAGCTGGCCGTCGTGCGGGCGATCCGCTGCGACGAAGTGCAGGGCTACCTGGTGGCGCGCCCCATGCCCTTGCCCCGCTTGCTGGACTGGCTGGCGGGCCGGCCGCTGACCGGCCCGATCGACGATGTGGACTCGCGCATCACGCCGTGGCGCCTGTCGCAGTTCTCGCCGCCGACAACGGTGTTCGGCGTCGATTTCTGAGCGATCGGCGCCGGGCGCCGGTCAAACGGCCAGCAGGTCCACCTCGAACAGCAGCGTCGCGTTCGGCGGGATCACGCCGCCGGCGCCGTGCGCGCCATAGCCGAGCGCCGGGGGCAGCACCAGCATGCGAGTGCCGCCCACCTTCATGCCCTGCACGCCTTCGTCCCAGCCCTGGATGACTTCACCGCCACCCAGGCGGAACTTGAACGGCTGGCCGCGGTCCTTGCTGGAGTCGAACTTCTTGCCGCGCAGGCCGTCCTTGTAGAGCCAGCCGGTGTAGTGCACCGACACGCCCTGGCCCTTGGTGGCCTCGGCACCGTCACCGGTGACGCGGTCTTCGAACTGCAGGCCGCTCGGCGTGGTTTGCAGATCCAGCTCGACCGGCTCCGGGCCGCCGGCCAGGCCCAGCAGCTCGACCTCGAAGCACAGCGTCGCGTTCGGCGGGATGACTCCACCGGCGCCGCGCGCGCCGTAACCCAGGCCGGCGGGAATGATCAGCGTGCGCTTGCCGCCGATCTTCATGCCCTGCACGCCTTCGTCCCAGCCGCGGATGACCATGCCGGCGCCGAGCTCGAACTCGAACGGGTCACGCCGATCCAGGCTGGAGTCGAACTTGGTGGTCTTGGCGCCATCGACCCACAGCCAACCGGTGTAGTGCACGGTGACGTCGTGGCCGGCCGCTGCCTGCTTGCCGTCGCCCTCGACGGTGTCTTCGTACTGCAGGCCGCTGGGGGTGGTGTTCATGAGGGTCCTTCCAATGAAAAGCTGATCGCTGATTGTCGCCGTCGCAGCCGCACGGCGTTCTGTCAGGGTGGGGCCAGGGCCTTGGAGGCGTCAGTCGCCCGTCGCGGCCACCGCCGCTGGCGACAATGCGGCCATGATCCTGCGTGAGCGTCCTTCGGCCCTGCAACTCTTCTTCGTGTTGCGCGGCTCCATCCTGGCCCGCATCCGCGGCGTGCTGCTGGCCAACATCCTGCTCGCCGTGCTCGTGACGGTGGCGCATCGCACGCTGGCCAGCCACAACGCCGTGCTGGTCTCGACCATCCCGTTCACGCTGATGGGCCTGCCGCTGGCCATCTTCCTGGGCTTTCGCAACAGCGCCTGCTACGACCGCTTCTGGGAGGGGCGCAAGCTGTGGGGCGAGCTGCTGCTGCGCTCGCGCAACCTCGCGCGCCAGGTGTTGCACCTGACCGAGCTGCCGGCGCCGGTGGCCGACCCGCGTGACCTGGGCGACGTGCGCGTGCGCATGCTGCTGCGCGCGCAGGCCTTCTGCGTGAGCCTCAAGGAGCTGCTGCGCGACGAGCCGGCAACACCGGCCTCGCTGGCCGGGCTGGTGCAGCCCGACGAACAGCGTGCGCTGACGGCCGTGCGCAACCGCCCGGCGGCGCTGATGATGAGCATGGGCGCCGACCTGGCCCGCTGCCGCCGCGACGGCTTGCTGGACAGCGTGCGCGCGGTGCAGATCGACGACACGCTCAGCGCCATGACCGCCGCCGCTGCCGGCTGCGAGCGCATCCGCAACACACCGCTGCCGTTCTCCTACGCGCTGCTGCTGCATCGCACGGCCTACCTCTATTGCTTCCTGCTGCCCTTCGGCATCGTTGACGCCGTGGGGTGGATGACGCCGCTGGTCGTCGCCATCGTGGCCTACACCTTCTTCGGCCTGGACACGCTGGGCGACGAGATCGAGGAGCCCTTCGGCACGCTGGCCAACGACCTGCCGCTGGAGGCGATCTGCCGCAACATCGAGATCGACCTGCGCCAGGCGCTGGGCGACCCTGAACTGCCGACGCCGCTGGCGCCGGTGGACTACCTGCTGCTTTGAGTTGCCGATGAACGAAGAACCCCGCAGCGCGCGCTGCTACGCCCTCGTGCCGGCTGCTGGCATCGGTGAGCGCTCTGGCGCCGGCATGCCCAAGCAATACGTGGAGATTGCCGGCCGGCCCATGCTGGCGCACACGTTGGCCGCGCTGGCGGCCGTGCCGCGCGTCGCCGCCACGCTGGTGGTGCTGTCACCCGCCGACGACCGCTTCGAGCAGGCGCTGCCCGGCCACGGCGGCTGGGTGGCCCGTGTCGGCGGCGCCAGCCGTGCCGAGAGCGTGCTGGGCGGCCTGGCCGAACTGCGCCGCCGTGGCGCCAGGGACGACGACTGGGTGCTGGTGCATGACGCGGCCCGCTGCCTGCTCAAGCCCGCCTGGGTCGACGCGCTGATCGACGCCTGCGAGCACGACGCCGTGGGCGGCCTGCTGGCCCAGCCCATTGCCGACACGCTCAAGGCCGGCGATGCTGACGGCCGTGTCACCGCGACGCTGGACCGCCGCGACAGGTGGGCCGCACAGACGCCGCTGATGTTCCGTCTCGGCCTGGTCGAGCGCGCACTCGCCGCCATGGGCGCCGTCGCGACCGACGAGGCCAGCGCCGTCGAGGCGCTGGGCCTGGCGCCACGGCTGGTGCGCGCGTCGATGGCCAATTTCAAGGTCACGTGGCCGGAGGACTTCGAGCTGGCCGCGCGCTGGCTTCACCAGGTCGGGCCCAGCAGCAGATAGGCCGAGGTGTCGCCGCTGCGGGTCGACCCCAGCGCGAGGAAGAAGGGGCCGAACCGCGTGTCCACGCTGAGGAAGCCGCTGGCCGCCTGCTGCCAGCCGCGGCGGGGCAGGTTGGACAGCCGCAGGCCCGCGCCCGCGCCGACGGCACCGGCTTCCAGCGAGAAGCCCACGCGAACGGCGCCGCCCAGGCCCACCGGCATCTCGCCGATGCGCCTGGCCATGACGACGCGCGTCAGCACCATGTTCTCGCCCGTCAGCGAGCCGTCCGGCGTGCCGGACAGGCGCAGGTAGCCGCCCAGCGACCGCGTCTGGCCGCGCTCGGCATGCGCGAACTCGCCATACAGCTGGCCGGCCCACTCGCCCACGCGGAAGGCCGACAGGCCCAGCAGCGACGCATTGACGACGCCGTCCTCGCCGCGCGGGTGCAGCCACTCCACACGGGCGGTCGTCCACTGGCCACGGCTCGGGAAGGCCAGCGAGTCCAGCGAGTCGGTGTGCAGCTCGATGTATTGCTGGCCGTAGAGCTGCGAGCGCCGGCTGCCGCTGGAGACGGGCAGCACGACTTCGTCGGCGGCGCGCAGCCGGCCGATGCCCACGCGCAGGTCGCCCAGGCCCGCGATGCGGTGGCCGAGTTCGAGTTGCGCGCTGGTCAGGCTGCTGGACAGGCGCAGCGCGCGCTGGCCCTGGTCGAACACGTCGCTCGCGCCGGCGGCGTAGCTGAGCTTGGCGCTGGCGAACCAGCGTGAGCCTGGGCCCAGCGGTTGGTAGAACTCGGTGTTCAGGCCGCGCGACGAGCCGATGCGCGCCACGGTGCGCAGCTCCGCGCCCCAGGCGTTGAGCCAGTTGGCCACGTGCATGCCGACGAGCGAATAGCTGCTCGCGTCGGCAAAGTCGCTGTAGAGCTCCAGCCCCAGCCGCACGCGGCTGGCGGCCCAGTCGGCTTCGGTCAGCTTGAAGGTGACGTCACGCCGGCCGTCGCGATCGTCGATCTCGGTCTCGATGCGGTCCAGGTCGCCGGTGCCGTCCAGGCGCTCGACGGCGCGCGTGAGCTCGGCGCGGCCCACCGCATCACCGGGCTGCAGGCCCAGCTCGGCCCGCAGCGCCTCGGCGTTGACGCGCCGCGTGCCGTTGATCGCAAGCGTTCCCAGCGGCAGCGCGGGCGCGGCGGATTCGGGCAGCCCCAGCCGCCTGGCCTGCAGCTGGGCAAAGGCCGTGGGCGCGGCCAGGGTGGCCAGCCGTTCGCCGGCCGCCAGGGCCGCGCGCCGGCCGGTGGCCATGGCTTCGTCGGCGCGCGAGAACTCCATGAAGCCCATGCCGGGCAGGTCGGGGTCGATGACGATGTCCTGCGGCCGCAGCTCCTGCAGCGAGCGCTGCACGTTCTGCTCGGTTAGGATCTGCAGCATCTGGTTGGCCACCATGACGGCACTGGTGATCTCGCCGTCTTCCAGCAGCGGCGTGCCGACGTTGACGGCAATGACGACGTCCGCGCCCAGCTGGCGGGCGATGTCCACCGGCAGGTTGCGCACCAGGCCGCCGTCCACGCGAGGCCGTCCGTTCACGCGCAGCGGCGCGAACACGCCGGGCACGGCCATGGAGGCGCGCAGCGCCTCGAACAGCGGCGTGTCGGCCTGGTCCAGCATGGCGCCGGACAGCAGGTCTGTGGCGACCGCGCGGAACGGCACGGGCAGGCGGCGCAGCGGGTCGTCGGCGCGGGTAGCGGGCAGCAGTGACGACAGCGTCGCCTCAAGCTGGCCGTTGCCGGCCGCGCCGCCGGGCAGCATGGCGCCGTGCTGCAGGGTGAAGCCGAACTCGATGCGCGACGGCAGGCGCTCGTCGTCTTCGCGGCGGCGGATGGCGAGGCGGTCGCGCGCCGGGCGGTCGGCCAGGATGGCGCCCCAGTTCGCGCTCTTCACCAATGTCTCCAACTCGTCGACGCTGCGGCCCGACGCGTAGGCGCCGCCGACGACGGCACCCATGCTGGTGCCGACGATGAGGTCGACGGGCACCTGCATCTCCTCCAGCACGCGCAGCACGCCGATGTGCGCCAGCCCGCGCGCGCCGCCGCCCGAGAGCACGAGGCCGATCTTGGGCCGCGGGGGCAGGGGTTCAGCGACGGCGATCTGGCTGATCGCGAGCAGGCACAGCCCGCAGGAGAGGACGAGTCGTTTCATGGCGGGCCGCACCATAGCAGTTGTCGTTGGCGCCGTGCGGGCTGGCTCGGCCGGGCGACAGCGCGCATGCCGGCGGCGACAATGCCGGCATGAATCCGCTGCCACCTCTTCGCATCGGCGAGGGCTGGGACACCCACCAGCTCGTCACCGGCCGCCCGCTCATCCTCGGCGGCATCACGATCCCGCA
>JACCDO010395236.1_pt1 | contig 22437 bp, 13 predicted proteins | sample 7446101 | NCBI WGS metagenome assembly JACCDO01 (sample SAMN15323440, study PRJNA562643) | freshwater metagenome | isolation source: river surface water | place: USA:Blue River Watershed | collected 2017-08-16
TACCACTTCCACTACCTTTTTTACTTTTATCAACGATACGACATCCACATATTTCATTACCATCATCAATAGTTTCACCAATTAATCCTAATACTAAATTTTCCCAGTACATATCTAATTCTTCTGACTTCATTGTTTTGCGACATTTAAATAATCCGCCATTTTTATTACTAGGATCCTCCCATTCAGGTCTTATTCCTTTTTTAAATACAGAATATGCATCAATTGTTCTACCTTCTACTTCCTTCCTAGTTGTCCCATCAAATAATATTTCACTTGGACGAGGAATGAAAGACCAATACTTCCAAAATGTTTCAACATCAGCAAATTCGCACACTAAATAAAAATTATTATTATTATTTTATAAATTAATAAATAACAACAGGAAAATACCTTCACGCATTGATAGCTTCCAGTCTTCTGCTTTACTAACTTGCTTATGTTCCCACAGGACCCATCTATTCTGTAGCGGGTGTGAACTCATTTTTCTTTTTCTTTCTACTTTCCTTTTCCCTTTCCGATGGCATGTTGGTGGCTGCCCTAACTATTTCATTTATCCTTATTATTATAATATATTATAAACAATATACTACACTACCACTATAAGTATCATTTTTTTATAATAATGGTTAAAATTCGATTTATTTACATACATACAAATATTATTGTAATTAATAGGATTTGAATAATGAAGTAGATTTTAATTTTATTAATAATCAAAGATTAATTCCATAATTACATTATTATTCTACCATATAATTATAATTTTCGTTTAATGTCATAATAAAAAGCTCCAAAGATATTCCATTTTTTTAAAAAAAATACTAAAAAGGAAAAAATGCCTGCAGGGACACTCTGGCCGCGGCAAGATATCCTTGCATTGGTATTGCCCCAAATAGCAACATGTGGAAGACAATTAACAACAGCGCTGACTATATCGGTCATGAAATTGTTAAGAAAGTATCAAACTCCTGAGGGTAAAATAAGCTTTGAAAAATGGTTATTTACCGCAAAAGATAGATTAAAATGGAATGATAGCTGTATTAAATTGTTTTGGGATATGTTAAAACTTGTTATATGGTACAGTAATAATTATAATAATTATAATAGTGAAGAAGAATATAGTCGGGTTGATTTAGTTGATGTGGAGTATTTGATAATATATTTAGTATTACATATACCAGATAATACATTAATTCAAAGACCTTCATCACCAACAATTAGTGCACACTATGATACAGTTTGGCCATCTACTAATAACCTATTTATGGATGCAGTTGAAAGTAATACAGGTCTTACATCACCAGTTAAAGAAAAATCTAATTCTTTCGCTAGTATAGCCCCAACATCTCCAAACTCAACAAATAATAATTTATCAATAAAAATTCCAGGAAATTCATCACCAACATCGCCAACACAAAGCAGGTCTACATCACCAACATCACCAAAACGTAATCAATCATTACATTCATATTCCCAAAGACTTTCTAAATTATCGTCAACACAATATTTATATTTACTTAAAGTTAAAATAAATATCATTTTGACTATTTTACAAGATGAAAGTGTTGTGAATAGTAGTTTGTCTTCACCTAATGATAATTATATTGATAACATTAATAATAGTAATAGTAATAATCCAAGTATATCTTTAATATCCAGAAAAACTATTGATAACTTGGGATTGATTTTAGGTGGTGGTGAAAATCGTGATGATATTTATAATAGGGAAGCATTTTTTTTATCATCCTTGCATCCAAAATATCAAACAACTAGTAAAGCATACGAAAGTTCTGAAATGACAGATGGCATATCGCCACCATTGTTATATTCAGAAGTATTTTCATGGATTGATGGTGTATTATCATTGAATGAATTCGTATATCCTGTACATAACAATCATAGTAATTCTTCAAGTCCAAAAAATGGTGATTTATTTCATACTGATCATTCGCATAGTTCTGGTTCAATAAATTCTATTGAAAGCAGTGAAAATTACATGTCTAATAGGATATTTATACCATACAAATCATTAAGCTTGTGTAAACCAACTGTAATATCAAATGCTCAATCATCAACAATTATGCATATTGTTGAAGATTTTCCATACAATAGTGGTAGTAATTTTAATAGAACATCACGTAGCATTATGTCCATATCTTCCACTATAGAAGGCACTGCAACTAATAGTACAAATAAAATGAATACAACAACGACAACAAATACCGCTACATCTGTCATGTCAATATCCTCGGGATCTACATATGATGCTCTTGATCAATTTGACGAGATGAGAAGCTCATTAGAAAAAGCAGATATTGATCAAAAATATGCTGAGGGAGTAAATCAAGGAATCATGAAATTACCATCTTTAAATATATGCAATTGTTCAAATACTACATTATATATGATGTCTCCTTATTTTAGTGCAGTAATATCTGGTTGTAGTGATGTAGAAATTGTTATTGGTTCAGTTGCTGGTGCATTAACAGTGATTGGTTGTGAGAGAGTAAAAATTACAGTTGCATGTCGAAAATTATTAGTTAATAATTGTCTAGAATGCACATTTAACATAGCTACATTATCACCTTCGATTGTATTAGGTGATTCAAGATCGCTATTATTCGGTCCATATAATTTGTCTTATAAAAATAGTCAAAATTATATTTTAGCATCAAATCTTACTCAATTATGTCATAGTAACCCTGATATTATATCAATTTCAAGTACTAATCAAGGTATTGCTAATTATTGGGCAAATTTGTGTGATTTAAATTTATGTTTAGAGGCTGCTGTTACTGCAGGAAGTCCAACTGGTTATGCAATTGATGCTGCTGCTGATTTATCATTGCCTATGCCTAATAGTGCTACCGTAACAATATTACCAACAACAAAATTTTCTTGTGTTACAGTACCTTACAAAGAATCATCATCGCTAAGTAATACTGCGGCTAGTATTATGTCTTTGGCAACTCCAAGCACCAGCTCTAACGCCTCGACCAACGTCGTCAATGAATTGGATGACGTATGTATTCCATTACCTGAGGGATATAAACGAGAGTATTTTGATAATTTAAATACGATAAGTCTCGCTAGTAGCAAATTGGCTAATCTTAATGCTAATGGTGGTAGTGTTGCACCTACATTAGTCGAGGTATTGAGTGATAATGATATGAAAGAACAGATGCCAATTAATGATTTTATTTCCAAGAAATTTTTAGAATGGATCGTAAGTAGTGGACATTCACAAGAAGTTGTTAATTTGGTTCAGTTGGATGCCTCTAGCTTACCAAAGGCTCCACAAGCAAGTAAAAAACATACATAAATATATACTTTAGTATTCCACACCGTAAGTTTGTCTATATTGTAAAATATTATCCAGATACTTCATTACATCACTATCATTTGATTGCGTAACATATGTAATAAGATGATTTAATCTTACAATTGATATAACAGGAAATTGAAAATCTTTTTCAACCATTTGAATTGCTGATTCATTACATGTGTCATTAGCTTTTTCTTGTCGATCTAATGAAACTGTTACTCCAACTATAATAGCTTTATGAGCATTTAAAATGTCAACACATTCTCTAATAGCTGTACCAGCAGTTATAACATCATCAACAATTAAAACTTTTCTATTTGAAATCGATGCACCTACTAACATTCCACCTTCACCATGGTCTTTAACTTCTTTACGATTGTAACAAATATCTTTACTTTCATTGTAAAGATCATACCATGCAGTTGAAATAGCTGTAGCTAATGGTATACCTTTATATGCAGGACCAAATATTACATCAAACTCTACACCATGCTTTTTAATTGCTTTCGCATAAGAAATACTTAATTCTTTCAAGCTTCCACCACTGCAAAATAATCCTGCATTAAAAAAATAAGGAGATATACGTCCAGATTTTAATGTAAATGAACCAAATTGTAACACTTTTTTACTCAATGCAAATTTTATAAAATTTTGTTGATATTGTTCGATATAATCAGTACTTTTAGTATTTGTTACAGCACGTTCATGTAAAAATAATTTTCTACATTCATTTATTTCATCGCGTAATAATTCTGCTGCTTTTGATTTATCTGCTGCACCGGAAATACCTCTAGATACGGATACTAATAAGCCGCTTCCATCAGTGCGTAGACCGGCATTACACACAGTTGGAGCATCGCCACCTTGTGCACCAACTCCAGGACATAATATCCATACACTTGATGCTATTGACCTAACTTGTTTTAATGCTGCAGTATCGGTTGCACCAACAACTAATCCAATACACTCTTTGTTTCCATTATCTATACTAGTCTGATTCCATTCCATACACTTTGATGCAATTTTTTCATATAATAATGATGGACCATTATTATCATTTACAGTTAATTCTTGAAAATCTTTAGCTGATTTATTTGATGTTCGACATAATACAAATACTCCCTTGTTACTATATTTTCCTGTTACAAATGGGGAAATAGAATCATATCCCATGTATGGGGATAATGTTACTGATGTAGCATTATAAATATCATATGATGCAATAGCATAAGCCTGTGCAGTAGTATCAATATCTCCTCTTTTACAATCTAATATTATTGGTATATCAGTTGGTATAGCACTAATGACCTTATTTAATACAGCCATTCCTTCTGCACCAAATTGTTCAAAAAATGCTGAATTTGGTTTGTACGCAGCAGCAAAGACATGCGTTTTATCAATAATATCTAAACAAAATTGTAATGCATCATTAGCAGTAGGATTAGATAAATGGCCCTGATGTGGATCTAAACCGATACATAGTAACGAGTTAGACGTACTCACTCGAGTCTCTAGTACTTCGAAGAAGGACATTTTTTTGTTCAAAGGTTTGATTTTTGCAAATGCATATGTCACTCTCAAAAAGGAACTGGCGATAATAATATAAAATAGGTTTGGTTATGGTATCATTGGTATTACTGGTGTGTAGTTGAAATATATTCTTTTAAATAATTGTCCGTCGTTGATTTAAGATTGAATATAGTTACTTTAACAAAAATAATGTGCTAATGAATAATAAAATAGCACCATCTATATAAAAATCTCAATTTTTGCTACTTTCGATATTATATCGAAATTGGTTGTCTGTTCCTAACAAGTTTATTAGTTTTTATTGAAACCGGAACAGTTGAAGGCCGCCTTGAGAGAACTTTGTTGCCTTGTGAGTCACCACAAAGAAGCGTAGAAATCGACTGTTTGCTTCATTTAAAACTATTGATGAGTTGAAATTGATTTGGCAACGAGCTTGTGCATCAATGGGGCTTTTTCGAGTAATTGTTTTGTCGATAGGATTCATTGTATATGTGAATTCATTTTCGATTAAAACGACAAAAAATAATTTCGACACATATCGAAATATAGTAGCGGGGAAATGTAATGATAATCACTATAGCGCCGTCAGTCAGGTGGTAAAAAGAGTGCTAACGTCTTTAATAGTCTTACCATCGTTGTTTTCATTATCATTGCCATCATATGGTGATGATGAGTTAGCAAAATTTGCTGCTGAAGGTAATAAAGTGAATGTCGATGCATCATGTTTTATGAAAAAATGTGCATTAGAGACGACAGCATGTACAAATAATATTAATTGTCTCAAAGGTTTATCTTGTTTAGCCAAATGTCAAGGTGGTAGTATGTGTTCAACTGGATGTTTTGCTAAATACGGTAATGGGGAATTAGATAATATTTTATATTGTTCAGTAGAAAAAAATGATTGTGTTGAAGTACCAGGTAAATCTAATCTTGGTTGGGTAGATGATAAATTAGTTGATTTACCCAGTAAACCAGTCGAAAAATTTGAAACAGCTGAGTTAGAAGGAACTTGGTATAAAATAATGGGGTTAGATTCTAGATACGATTGTTTTGATTGTCAACAAAATACATTTAAAAGGAAAAATAATGGTGCATTAGGGATGGAAGCTTATTTTAGAATACCAAAACCAACTGGATATTCTCAAAATAAGATTGTAGAGGAGTTGAATGTAATGGATAAAAATACTGAGACATCATCTGATAAAAATGTTGTAGCAACATTAAGGTCTGAAGGTAGAATGTTTGGTTTAACATTTTGGGAAAATTGGTACCTTTTAGGTACATCTAAGCCATATGAAAATATAATTATTCCGTCAGCATTTGCTGGTACCTCGAATAATGGTGCAGAATTAAAATTAATATATTACACTGGTCATACATTACAAGGAAGTTATAAAGGATCATTTGTATACTCTAGAAAGCCGGAAATAACACCAGATATATTGCTCCGATCAAAAAATTTAATATCATCTGTTGGTTTGGATCCTAATTCATTTTGTATAATTCGAAATCAATGTTTTGACACAAGTCAGTCACTAACTTCATCTAAAAGTAATAGGAATGAAGATGATGCACCTTTTTGGTACTTAGGTCAACGATTTTTTAAAGATACTGAAATTATAGCTAAAGAATTAGCAGATTGGTTTGAAGATCCAGCATTATTATCAGAATGGTTAGTTAGTCAGCAACAGCGTATGGTATTACAACAGCCATTAGAAGTTTCTCCGTTTGCTTCTAATGGTTTATTTACTGGTGAAGGGAAGAAATAAACAAGAAATAATATATTGTGCGTATTTGTATTTAGTTTAGCATTTATTGTGTGAAACAAAGAAAAAAATTTAAATTTAAATCTAAAAATGTCATGATTTAGGCATCGTCATGCTTTGTTTCCTCGTGAGTAACGACAGTAGCCACGGCCAATGGAATGCAATCTTTACTTTCATTCAATTTTTTATCAACTTTCTTTTGAATTTGATTTATTCCTTCAACAAGACATGTACATGACTCTAATAACTCTGCTAATTCTTCAACTTTAACTATATATCCAATAGCATTACGATCAATAATATTTGATGCCTTAGAATAGGTGACTTTAATGGACATCAATAAATGTGATGGAAGGTTTCCACTGGCAACAGCTTTTGGTTTTGTTGATGTCTTCATAGGGTTAATACCATCACCTTGTTCAATATCACTCTCAGCAACCATGTACGTAGACTCTACTCTTGATTCGGAAGCAGTGGCAACAGAACCGCCACGAACTTGTTGTAATTCTTTTTTGACTGCTTCTTCAGAATTTTTAAATGCTTGCAATTGTGAATCATCTACAGTGTAAATGATCCAAAATTTCGGTGCAAAAAATAATATTGATATGAATACTGATGAAAATGACATGACTATCGTAGTAATAGCAAACACTAAATCAGGTTGTCCATTAACAAGCCTAATTAATGGAATACCCAAGGCCATGAAGAGAATCAATACGTATTGACATTGCGCTATGTATTTACTTTCATTGAATAACGATGGAACTTTTCTTGTAGAGTATGCTAGAATAGATCCAAACAATAAAATGAACCCCTTGTAGATGGCAACAGCGGTGAAGAACGTGTCATTTGCATTCGATGTACATTCAACTGTGTATTGATAATTACTACCCTCTACAGAATTATTCGTTGGAATTGGTCTAGCATCGGTGGACATCCATATGGAATATATGATTATATCGACTAACACAAACGCTCCCAACATAGCAATTAACTTTAAATCAGAAATACTTTGTTTTCTAAAGTTTCTAGTTGTAAATAATTGATGTACTCTCCAAGTTTTCAGTACTAATGGAACAAAAAATAATGTAAATGCCAGCATTGGTAATAATGGACGTGCCATGCAAGAAGACTCAGTTGAATATGCATATGGAATTGGTGCTATTGCACCTAGTGTTGCACCAATAGCCATGATAATACAAAATGTCGATGTAGCATATTTGATAACTTTTCGATTTCGGAACGCAATTATTGTACCAGCAATAATAGAACAAATTACTGACGATAGCACTGCAAATGCAAACCAACCATTCCGCACTTTCTCGGTTACCAATATTGCCTCTTTGATAACTATCACTGGTGGTGGTTTGACGGTCTTAATTTTAGCAACAGCGACACTGTAAATTTGAGTTGAAGTATAAAACTTTACATGTGCTAAAGATACCCACTTTCCTTCTGCCAGATTTAAATCAGCATATAATGTTGCTTCGTTAACACCATTATTATTTGTAAAATTAGCCATTGTTGCGAGGGTTTGAGTCACCATACCTATAGTTGTCATAAAATAGTAAGCATAATTAATTAATTATTTTTAATAGTACTTTTATTTACTTACCAGGTGTAGCAAGAATATTAGGAACACAAGCACCCATTGTTGTCATACATGAGTGCAGATTTGCATGTGGCACGTCGGAAAATCTATTAAAAATATTGGAAGAATTAGTTTGATGTTAGTAACTATTAGATTATATATTTATCGAGGAGTACGTGTATTTTTCCACAGGTAAAGTTGTTGAAATTTTGTATGATACTGGATAAGTAACATCTGATGTTAAATTTGCTGGACCAGCATCAACATAGCTAAAACTAATAGTACTTGGGCAACCAGTAGAAAGGTAAGTACTTATCGAAGTAGTTCGATCTGTTACCCAGCATTCAGGCAAATCATCGCCATTCATCAAGTAACCAGCCTTGCAAAAGGCTATCATTATGATAAAAACTATTGAATAAAATATATGAGTATGAATATTGGTTGTTGAACTATTACAGATATGATGAATAAGAGATAAGTATTATTTTTATACCTACTGTTGCAATTGTGATATGCTTCGTCATGTTATCAGTATCTGGTTGATTCGTTGGTAATACGTGTGCTGAAAGTCTTGCTTGCTATGCACTGATAAGGCAATTATTTGTGTGTGTTGAGGAAGCCGGAGAATTGATACCTCGCTTGCTAAAATCGATCGACTGTTCACTAGCTAAAATCGATGTGAAGACCGGTCGGCCCTTAAAAGTTTGTAAATAAATTAAAAGTAAGATAATATTGTTAAATTTTACATGACAAATTATCTGCATAGTTAATAACTTACCAAGTTTAAAACTTAGTTATTAATTGTAAATGATTGTGAAATAGTCTTCAAATCATCTTTATTTTTGTTATAATTTTCTTCCAAACACTGTATTGTTAAGCCAACTACTGTTTCTGCAGGTCTTAAAGCAAAAATTGATGTAATATGTTTCTTTTCTTGTTCTGGCAATTTTACAATATATTCAACAGTATACGTGTCACCTAATATGAGCAAAATAAATGAGTGAGTAAAGCATGTATATACTGCATAATACCATTAAGGTTTTCATTTAATACTTCAGATTCTATATCATTTCCTTTTGGAACTAAATAATCTCTAATTGTCTCTTTACCGCTTCCAAAACTTGATATTCTAGTAAAATCTCCCGGAATTGGAGTATATACAATTGATACAGATGTTGTCGCGAAATCAGGGTCGACAAATGCTTCCACTGTTCGGTCGCCTCCTATTAAACCCTCTTGTGCTATGTATTTTTTTGGATATAAAAATTTTGTGTGATATCTATCATTGGTATAGATTGAAACCGAAGCATCATCAGCATTAATTGGTAAAGCATTTAATACATTTATTCCTATCAATAATTTTGCAATATTACTTCTCATTACTTTTGGGACATTCCAACAGGCAATGAGTGATAGCGAAATAAATATAGTAAGAAAAAATAGTGCTGACATTCTTCTAACACCCAAAGTAAGTGATAATCAGTGAGCAGCAGGGGAAATCCTTTCAAGACCCTATAATAATAGAATTATACTGATTTAATTAAATGAACACTTCTATTCAGGATTTTTTTCCTTGGCGTTACACAGGCGTCAAGGTTATAACTCAGATCTCGAGTCTAGAATGAGTCTAAAAGAAGAAGATCTTCAATTTTCCCTGAAATGGGTGTGGGAAACCGGGAAATAGAGGGAAACTTTGCGGACTATTTCCCTCCGGGAGAGACAGACATCACGTTCTTTAGGACTAATTTATTCATATTTATCTTTAAAGTTTGGGGTTGTACTAAAAAAATTATAAAATATCGATAAAATGCATAAAATTGCAATATATTTAGTGCTATTCTTATGTGTTACTCATGTATTCCCTACTAGCCTGTCAACTGTGTCATATTCGTCAATAACATTCAATGTTGGAGGTAATGTAATTTAGTAATTACTCAATTCAATGCATCAATTGCTAACTTTCCTCATTAATTTTAGGTACAAGTGATATTAAAATAGATAAAAATATTGAAAACATTGTGTATTATTTTGATAAAAATCAATTAATAATTGACCAAATAAATGGTAAATCATCATTAGTGGCAACTGCATTGAATAATAATGAGGTTAAAATAGTACAGAGAAAGAAGGTAATTAATACTAACAAAAACAACAATGTTAATAAAGCTGCTGGTATATTTGGTGTATATAACTTGCCTTATGGTAATTATATAGCAGTAATCAAATCATCTATTCCTGCCTCTAACTACATAGGAATTTCTAATGAAGATAAAATGCTGAATAATAAAATTGATCCTTTATTATTGAAAATGGCAAATAATGTGCATCAAATTAAAGAAATAGAATTTATATTAATTCCCTCATCATCTAGTAATCATAATTTAACCATCCAAATGCGTCAACAAGAGGAATTGTTGTTGCTACAAGATGCATTTTCAAGGCATAATTTTTATTATTATAAGAATAATGCAGCAAGAAAAAATGATGGTTATTATGATGTAACTAGATCACTACAAGCAAATTTAATTAATATTTATAATGAAACAAATAATTATTTCGATTGGAAAGGCTGTGATGAGAGATTCTTTTGGAATTTAAATGCAATTCAAGAAATTATTAATATTAAAAATATAGATAGTGAATGGATAGTGCCAGTAACTAATGCATGGATTTCATCAGATATTTTAAATTTTAACTCAGGTTCTGAGTCATTTATATTGTCATTAGTATCAAGACGTAGTAGATTGCGGCAGGGTCCTAGATATATCAAAAGAGGGAGTGATAAGGTTGGAGATGTAGCAAATTTTGTTGAAACAGAACAGATATTACTAGATTCTTCTACTGGTAAATTTGCATCATTTTTACAAATTAGAGGATCTATACCATTATTTTGGGGTCAACCAGAAGTATGGAAATTAAAGCCATCAATAATGGTAGAACGTGATCTTACCTCACATGCTACTGCATTGAAAACACACTTGCTTAATATTGTTAAGTCATATAACCCTAGTAGTATCTACATGATTAACTTAATAGATAAAGTTGGGACACAAGGAGAACTTGGTAAATGGCTTCATGCAGCATTTGATAGGTTACAAAGGGGTGATATTGGATCTTTTCAAGCATATTATAATGAAATTGATCAAAAATCAGCAAATTTATTGCAAAATATTGCAAATATTAACAGTAAAATTGATTGTATTCCCATGAAAATTGATCGCATACCAGGTATATTAGATCGTGAGGCTGTTACTGCCATTGACTACTATTGCCCACTAACTAGTGCAGAAATAAGATATAGTGGTTGCGACAGAAATGCTATTAATAATATCAAATTGTTATGGTTTGATTATCATAAAAAGTGTAAAAAAAGTAATATTGATTCATTAAAAGAAATATATTCATTAGTGAATGATAAAAGCACCATCAGCGGTAAAGATGGCGACAGTAACAGCCATGGTATTGATTATTTTAGCTTTCATAAAAAAAATATCTTAACTTTACAAAATAATATCATACGCACGAATTGTATTGATTGTTTGGATCGCACGAACGTAGTGCAGACTACCATAGCTAGATGGGCATTAATTAAGCAATTAAAGACATTGAATGGTCGACTATTAAATACAATTGTTACTAATTCGTTGAGTTTAAATACAGATAGTGTAAGTGAGATAAATAGTCCCGCGGAGAGTGTTTTCCGTCGTTTATGGGGTGATAATGGTGATAATTTATCATTGTTATATGCTGGTACATATGCACTTAAACGAGACGTTACAAGACAAGGGAAAAGAACGAATAAAGGTGCATTCGATGATGGGATGAACTCTGCATTAAGATATTTTATTAATAATTATAAAGATGCGCAACGTCAGAAAGGAATTGATTTAATTATTGGAAATAATAGAAATTATACAATTTCTACAGATCGAGGTAATCTACAGTCTCATCGTGCCAAGAAGAAAGGCAATAAGATTGGTAAGCGCAGTGTGGTGAGAAGCTCGATTGAGCATCCCGCCAACTTAACATTCACTAATGTACGCACGAATTACACCATGAATATCACTAGTAATGACGTTTATGCAAAAGAATTTATGAGTAAAATTGATAATTTATTCTCTGAAATGCGGCTAGTCGTTGAAGTAGACAGCCCGAATGGATCAAAGAAAAAAACTAAGAAAAAACGTGTAAAAAAGTTAAAATCTCCAAGGATAATCCCTGATAATAATCACTCATCTCGTATCGCATCTCGTGAAAAGGTAACCGTTGTGGAGGCACAGTCGCCATTGAAGTTTCTCCTCAATAATATCAATACTGTTAATGAGTTTATACAGAATCTGGGCATGGATGCGACTAGTCTAGCCAAGTTTATGCTTGCAATTTTATTACTAATACTAGCAAAAAGCAGGATTACAGCGAAGTTATGAAATATATATACATAGAATAATTACAAATCTTTATCTTTCTCTTCTTCGGTTTTTGCAGGAGTTATAATTTTATTATTGACTCCAATACCACTGTCACCATCATCAGGATCGTCAACTGATATTTCATCTTGAAAACCGGTGTAATACACTGGTTTCCATCGATTTACGGGTGTACTACTACTGTGAGCATTCACTTTTGTTATTGGAAGCTTGTCACTACTAACACTGTCTATATTTCGTTGAAAAATAGTGTGGACTGATTTTAAATTATGAATAGCTTGGTCTACGGTTGGAGGAACAGGAAGTGGGACATTAGTCTCTTTCTCGGATTCAGAAACTTGCATCAAAATTTCATCATCTTTGTTCTTATTGGTTTTGAAGTGCTTGAGAATGTGCTTCTTTATGAATTCTTCATCTCCAGCAAAATTGTTACTTAAATCAATTTGAATATCTTCCCATTCATCGAAATCCACATCATTTTTCTCTTTTGTATCGCCATTCACGCTTGTAATACTATCAGTATCACTAACTACCTCTAATGCTTCATTGTTATTGCTATCCTCTTGCTCATCATCCTCGTCATCCTCTTGCTCATCATCCTCGTCATCCTCTTGCTCATCATCCTCGTCATCATCATCATCCTCGTCGTCATCATCATCATCGTCGTCATCCTCATCATCGTCATCATCATCGTCATCCTCGTCGTCATCATCATCATCTTCGATTACTCCAGATATTGGTGAACTTATATTATTTTTATCACTGTTGTCTAGTGCAAGTTTCAGCAAATCACTGAACATATCAGACTGTACAAACCCATGCATATTATTATTATGTTGCGAAAGCAGTTGCTTGGCATGCTTGATTTCATCGTTGTATGAGGGGAAAAGGTTCGTATGAAACAATAAAAATGTGTTGGTTGCGTTTCTATTCATATAAGAAATTTCTAAACTTAAATCATTAATCTGAAAACCATTGCTATCGGTAGTAGTTTGACTGTTATTAGCGTCAGCATTCACTCCGTTATTGCTGCCCGCATTGCTTATATAAAAGGGATGTCTATCCTCTACTACATAAGGAAAACCAGTAAACTCATATTTTGGTTGATTCATTATCATGTTGAATTTATTACTTTCTTCATTACTTTGGTCAGATTCATCTTGAAGAATATTTAGCAAAAAGTGAAACGTGTTATATGCTGCATTAGGACTTGTATAAAGCGCAGAAATTGTGTTATGATAATTCAATAAAGACTGAATAATACGAGACATTCCCTTTGTTTCTTCTTCACTAGCTTTAGTTTGGGACATACTACGTCTAGCTCGAGCTAATATAATTGCTTTACACACACGGTTTAATCGATGAAGTTGGTACCTGTGTCTACTAGGATTATTCATTTCATTTTCATTTTCATTATTTAAATTTTCTTTATAATGACCTAACTCAACTGCTTTGATATCATCTTCTATCAATTTAGCTAAAAATTTATTTAAATAATGACTATAATCAATGGTGTGACCAGACATCAATAATGGCTCGGCAGTATATAATAACAAGGTCTCATCGTAACTACATGATGTAAGAGATAAAATGATTTTAATATTATCAATTAATCCATTATATGCAACTAATTTTACAAGTCGCTGTAATGTAGGCTTATATAATTCATATTTATGTTCTCTTAATTTTGTATATAAAATGATTGCTTCGTCGTAATATCCATGGGTAGTAGCTTCTTCTATCAGAGATAGTAATGCGACTTGGTGCAAACCACTATCTTTATTATTACTATGGATACAATCAACTATTGCTAACGCTAACTCAATATTATTTTCATTCTTATTAAAACAAATGTTACTTACAATTCTCGGTATATGTACATTCAAAGAGGATTTGGAGATATTATTACTACCACTATTATCTACATTAGCAATAACAAATAGTTCATTCATTAATTCATCATAATAATTGTTACTTGCAAATGCTATATAAGTAAATAAGTAAGTAAATGTTAAAGAAATAGGATGATAGTAGTATAACGAACCCAATAAATGTCGTTTTTCATTATTGTTAAGCCTAACAAGTTCTTTATGTTTCATATTATTATCCTTTATTACAGATTTGCTAAACATGATAGTCGATACATGAAAGTATCTGTTGCTCGGTAAACCAGCTGTATGTACTCGACAGCGAGAAAGTACTTTACGCGCCACTCGCAACATTCCAATCTCGTTCCTTGGATGTTTTTGATGTCCTCGTCAACTTTGGTTCCTCTTTTTTCGACCCTCCCTGCCTTTATTAATTCATTTCAAAGGAAAGTAGTTGTAGATTTAGAAAAGCAGATAGTAAGTTGCGATACTTTATGTAGACAGAAATCATATATTGCTAAATTATATACCTCAAGAAGGGAAAATTTAATCGACCAGATGCTCAAGAGAAAGGCCCGTTAAGAAAGTGCGAAAAGGAAAAAGCAAGAGGAAGAAAAGAAAACGTCTTCTTTCACCGTATTTCAGTATGATTGGCACCGATGATAAGGTTCCCGTGGGTACGATCTTGAATCAACGATGGCGTGTAAATGAATACATTGGTGGTGGAGCATTTGGTAAAGTATATAAATGTGAATCATTGAAAAATCAATACCCTCATGAATTATGTGTAAAGATAATTAGTTTAGGACGCGAGATAAAGAATAAAAAGAAGCAAAAGGAACAAGAGAATATTGCAAACTCACTAAATTATGAATACGATTTAATGGTTGGACATTTTAGTAATTGGCCAATGAAACCATTTACTCCAGATAAATTTTATGATGTAGATGAAATTTTAGGTATGTTTCACTCATTTATTTATTAAATCTAATTTTCATGGTTTTTAAACTCTTTTAAAGGTGTTCGATATTTAGTTATGGAGAAATTAGATACTGATTTATTGACATTCTGTAAAGAAAATGAGTTAACACCAAGTGAAATTGGTGAAATTGGTTTACAAATTATACGTGGAATACAATGGATACATGATCGAGGATTATTGTACATTGATTTTAAACCAGAAAATTTAATGTTAAAGTATGAAAGCAATAATAAGTATAAAATTTATTTCATTGATTATGGTTGCTCCGAAATACCAACTGCATCACGTGCTCCAGGAAGACCAGTAATTGGCACTCCCACCTACCAATCCTTGAACTGTCATAATGGCAACTTAAATTGGTTTAAAGATGAAGTTGAATCTATTTGTTTAGTTTTGTTATCATTACTTAGTGAAGGAAAACTTCCGTGGTCCAATGCAACATCACCAGAGGATTTGAAAAGTATATTCTCTAGTACAAATATGTCTGAACTATGTCACAAGGTTAATTTAGATGAAATAGGAAATATCATTTCTCATTGCAGAACAGTAAAAAATAGTCAAAAACCAAATTATTTTTATTGTGAAGAAGAATTGACCAAATTAATTCAAAAAAAAAATGGAAATAATAATAAAAATAAAGCCGTTACTTCATCAAACACATCAAAAAATGGTAAAGATCGTTCATTCACTGCAGATGCTCCAGTAATTGTATCAGGTGGTGCTGATATGTATATATATAAAGCACAATCAAAGAGAGGTCCATCAAAAAAAGAAAGTAAAAAACGTGCAATTGTTGAAACAGTAGAGCTGGCAGATGATGGTGAACCTTATGTATCTCCTGTTCGTCATAGTGCCCGCCATCGTCTGTCTGATAGCAGCTTCCACGAAGAAGATATTAATTGTAAATTTACACTGCAAGTTATAGCGGGACCTCATAAAAGCAAGAGTTACGAATTTAAAGGACAACCGAATAATGAATATACCAAAAAAATAATGGGTAAAACTGGTGATATTTCTCTGGACAAAGAAGCCGCTGCATACAATGATCATTGCACTTTATTCTGGACGTGGGGTGTTGATGGTGAGTTGGAACTAAATATCAAAGATGGTGGTATCGGTGTCACTCATGTCAATGGAAATAAACTCACACCAAAAAAATGGTTAATACTTAAGCATCATGACATCATAAAGATTGGTAAGTTAACTTATTAATAACAGTATTTACATTTCTCTAATGAATATTATTTACAATAGGTTCAACGGATATTCAAGTTGTAGTTCATAAGTAAGAATTTATTGCATGTATATAGGAGAAACTGAGAAGTTGTATATTACTTCATAATATCCCAAGGATCAAAATAATTAGCATTTTTTTTGTAATAAGAAGGATCTATTGGCTCTAAATTATATCCAAAATTTTGTAATCTTTGGTTTAATTTTAACAAATTTTGAACGGTCGTTTGATTGTAGAGAGCGGCGGCATGAATAGCCCTTTTAAAATCTTTAATTCGACCTATAATTGATTCTTTATGAGAGGTATAGTCAAATACAAATACATCCGATAGTTGATGAAATCGTAATTGACGATGAACATCTTTGTTTTCCATTCTATTTACTATTGATCTCTTACGTGGTTGCCGTAATTTATTTATAATTTCTACGGCTTCATCTGGATTAAAGTAAATACCACAAATATCGCTATAGCTTTTGACATTACTATCAGCAAAGGTAAACTTCAAGATTTGTTTGCATAGTATAAAGGGATTACCGAAGTCTTCATAACGGATTATCTTCAAGTGCTTGTTGGTATAGTAAATGCTTGATTGATTCCTTATCATCTCGTACAATCCCTCGTGGACGTTGATCCATCCAAGCTTGCATCTGCCATTTTCATTATCCAAGAAATTGATGAAATTATGAACATTTGTATGTATTTCCTTGGCATTATTACTTTTAGTTATCTTGGGTTTGGAAGGATCGCGTTCATCTGCAACTTTAGTGTGACTTAACCAATCATAATCCTTCGGTAATGCGATATTTAAAGTAACAGGATGCTTCGTTATTATAAGAAATTTGATTTTTGTTGTATATTTGGTAAAAATTGATAATAATAAATCAATTTTAAGCATTGAATGAGGACTTTTTTCTACAAATATACGTTTGTTACTGTCCCAAAATTGTGACCATCGTTTCGCTATGTAAGTGTGTATTTCTTCGACATTCTCATTGCGTTTTAGACCGGGACAATAGTTTCCAGAATTGAAGTATGAAAATGCTGCAGAAGATATATTTGATGATGAAGGTATTGATTCCAACATCCATTGTCCTTCGTGATTGAAATTGACACATTTACTTTCACTGTATTTACTGCTACACCGCTGTATCATGGTTGAAACTTTGTCTGATAATTCATATATTTGCAACAGCAACGACGTTCCTGATTGAGGGAATCCAGAAATAAAGATCAATTCTTTATCTCTATAAAACTCCTCAGGGTCATCCCCAGGTTCATGACAGCGAATTAGTATTTGTATGTGGAATAAAACAAGCAAAACTAACACTCTAATCATGGCGTATCATCAGTTATCAAAAGAGAGGCAATGAACCTAAACTAACGACAATGAAATCGATTTTTTATTTAAAAATTGGAACAAATTTGTCGAAGATAAAATTCAGGTACCGGTATGTTTGAGTCTGTGGGAGGTTTTAAAAGATAGTAAAAGATATTAAAGGCGAAAGGACAAAGTGAATAACAGCGAGAGTGCTAGACTTTTGTATTCTAGTAATCATCATTATTAACTCATCGAATTTGTCTTTATTTTTTTTAGGACCGGTTAAAATCTTTAAAAAAATTTTGGAACAAAATTGTTCCAAAGAGATATTTTTAAAATCAAAATGTCTGACATCCCATCTATTTCAGTGCCAGATGATGTTGCAGTGGTCGACGGTGTTTCTTCGCCCACGGTTACGCCGAGTAAACCAATTGAATGGGTTGAATTTTTGACTGGAACAAAGGATAATAATAAGAAACATGTTACTGAACATGATTTTCAAACACCTTTTGATGATAATTACGGTGAAAGGGTTGTAACTACAACCTCCAGCAGTAGTAGTACGGGTTCATCGCCTATAACACCAATAATACAAACAATGGATAATAATGGTAATGTTAATGGTCAAGTAGTTGATTTTTTTTCTAGAATAGTATCTCCATTAATGTCTCCACCAGGTAGTAATAGTCAAGCAGACAAGAATCAATTATCACTTCCAACAATTGATTATAGTAGTACTAGCCCTGTTGAAAAGAATAATGGAATGAAGAGTGATAGTGAAAATATTGATAATGAAACAAGAATAAGTACTACTAGTATTATATCAGCATTATCAGCAACTTCAAACGCATCCTCGTCATCAACACAATGGACTTTTTTAAATAGAAATAATGAACAGCAACATATGAACGTGAAGGTTTCTATTAGAGTACGACCATTTCTTGCTACCGAGACTGGTACAAATAATAATAGACGAATTGTGTCCTTTAAAGATAATAAATTAGTTATTGTAAATCCCGTAGCATTTGATGCTGATCCTGACGCAATAGCACAAGCTGCTTATATGGTACGCATGAAAGAATGGGCCCAAGTATTTAGATTTTCTAATTGTATCTGGTCATTCCAGGATGATAGTAATGATGTAGCATTAGTTGATATGGTATATAGTAATCAAACTAATGTACATAGTAATATAGGTAAGAATATTGTTTCAAATGTGATGAATGGTATCACAAGTACTTGTATAACCTACGGTACAACTGCCTCAGGTAAAACATACACATTATTTGGTAATAATTGTAGTGATACCGAGGATATGGGACTTATTCCTCGTGTTTATAGTGATATAATTACTCAAATGAACGCCCAAAATGTAACGGATACTAATATTACATTGTCAGTCTATGAACTGTACAATGACAAGATAAAAGACATTATGAATTTCATTTTTAGTAAAAAAAATAATACTGCGTCATCTACAAAATTATGTCATATACGAGAGCATCCAGTGACTGGACCTTATGTTGAAGGGTTAGAGAAGGTTCATGTTACAAGTATTGAAGAGTTGTTGCTGCTATTAGAAGCTGTAAGACAGTGTCGCACTTGCGTGCAAACACCTTGGGATAGTAAACCAAATTATTCCACTTGTGTAATAGTACTCGAATTAACACCTAATTTGCCTCAATCAAACACGAATAATTCCAAGTTTACAAGTATTAGTTATTCAAAAGCTAAAAATGGTAATAGCTCATCATCGTCGGTATCTAGCACTGCCAATCAAAATGACAATGTGCGAGCAATATTCGTTGATCTACCTGGTTCAGAGAAAATAAGTGCGCAAGTATTGAATAATAGTGCTTCTAATAACAGTACCGTTAACACTAAATCAAGCACACCAAAGAAGATGATATCAACAAGTAGTGATAATGCAACCACGACTAACAATCTAATTATTAAAGATATTCGACAATCGTTGTCTACATTGGGGATGACATTGAACTTTCTATGTAAAGGTGGTGATGATGCCAACAATAACAACATATCATACCGCGACTCAACACTCACGTGGATATTAAAGGATGCGTTGAATATGAAGAATTTTGTACATATTATAGGTACATTGTCACCATCCAGTGCATGTTACGATGAGTCGCTTCATACATTGAAATATCTTGAGCGATTGCAACCTTCTGGGGATCACACAGTATCATCACCTGCCAAACAAACCACTTCTGATCAATTTAATGCTATTAATCACAAGCTTGGTGCTGATAAAACTGGCACTCCGAATGCTCGGTCACTATTGAGAACTATTGTATCCGATCCACAACAAAGAATAGCGAAAATAAAAACAAATTCATCTATTACCAGTCATACAAACCATCATAGTAGTCAACACAGCGAGTCATTGCTTGACTCTTACAGTAGTTCTAGTGTATCTCCTTTGCAAATATTGAATACTGAACGTGATACAGAGCAAGATAAGATTCTTTCTTTATTATCCGAGAAAATTAGTGAGTTACAAATGGAATTAGATTACACTAAAATTGATCGTGATAATTTATTGCTTGAGCTTAAGGCAGCTAAAGACACTATCGATGACTCGGACTTGGTGAAGGTTAACAATACAATCACAATAGGTACAAGCAACGTCAATATTGATAATATTTTGACTGTTTTAAAAAATAATGAAAAAGAAGTTGTGGAATTAAAAGATATTTTAACGAGAAAGAATGAGACAATTGAAAGATTATTGAATGATTTACAAGATGAATCGATCAGTAAAAATAATCTTAAGGTACGCTTACTTCCTTACTTACTCACTTACTCACTTACTCACTCACTTACTCATACTAGACTTCTCATATTGCCCAGTCGAAAGAATTCGTTGCACGCTTGGAGGCACTACAGAAGCAAGTAAAAAGCTTACAAGTAGAAGCTGAAACAGCCAAAATTAATGAAAGAATAGTGGAACAAGAAAAAAATAGTATTGCAATTGACAATGAGAAGTTGACGGCAACTGCCAATAGCCTACGAGACTCGTTGGTTGATGCGAATAAACAATTGAAGAATACATTGGATATCAACGGTACCTTGTGTAGTGACATAGAAACCTGTCGAGCATTACAAAATCTTTTGGAAAAGCAACTTATTGATAGTAATAAAGCCGTTAGTGATGCAAATGAAGTGATTGAAAGGTTGAGTAGCAATATAAATATTATTACAAGTGAGAAGAATACACTATTGTCTATTATTGAACAACAAGAAACTGCTATTAAAGTACAACAAACTCAAAGTGAAAATAGTTTAAAGATGTTACATCAGCGACAGATGGCATTAGAACGAATGGAACAAGATTATAACAGCTCCATGGAAGAGTTATTGCAGCTGCATGACTCTCACCAAGGCCTACTTACTCGTGAAGGACAGTCATTATATACTGAGTTATTAGATGCGAAGCGATTGACTGGTATGATCACTTCATTTCGTGATAAAATTGAAAATGTTAATATATTAAAGAAGGAATTAGACACGAAAGATTTGGTTTTGAAGGAAACAGAAAAGAATTATCAGCTTCTTTTAACTAAGTATAATGAAGCTATGACGAATAACAGTAGTTTAATGGTGAAAGTTGCAGAAACAACAAAGGATTCACTTGAAAATCTACATAAATTAGATATAAAAGAGAGTACAAAAGTTATGGAATTAACTGATGAATTAACTACTTTAAAGCGATCCCTAGCTGAATTACAACGCAATTTTGATGCTAATGAAGCAAAGGCCTTGTATTGGCAGCAAGTAGCTACAAAAGTTACAGGTAATAAAGCTATCAGTGTCATGCCAGCAGCTGTCATGAACACCACCCATGATTCAACTGATTCCACCATAATATTCCAATTACAGCGAGAAAAAAATGAATTATTGGCAATAATTGATAGTAAAGATAGGGAAATAAAAGATTTACATGAACAACTTGGTGGTAAAAAGGAAGCAATGCAGAAAGAGTACTCATCCTTATGGTTAGCTGTACAAGAGTTGAATAAACTCGATGTCATAAAAGAAAAAGCAATGTTAGACTTGGTGGAAGAGAGAAATAAAGCGATTCAAGAGAAGAGTTTGTTAGATAGGGCCTTGAAAGAGTTAAGTACTAGTTATAATGATCTACAAGACGAATTAGAATCGGTCGATAGGGATTTACTTGCTGCGGTTGAAAAAAATAATCCAAAAATTGTGTTTGATAGATATTTAAAAGACTCCGTCAGTAGTAATAGTAGTAGATATGGTAATAATACGTATAATTTTAGTGTTGAACATAGTGCAGCCACTCCTACAAGAATAGCTTATAACCAAGCAAATTTCTATGATAGTAGTAGTAACAGGCACCACATACCTA
>JACCDO010213833.1_pt1 | contig 22420 bp, 15 predicted proteins | sample 7446101 | NCBI WGS metagenome assembly JACCDO01 (sample SAMN15323440, study PRJNA562643) | freshwater metagenome | isolation source: river surface water | place: USA:Blue River Watershed | collected 2017-08-16
AGACTACCACGTTTAGGACGATCTCTAGTAATAGGTGCTAAATTTTTCATTCTTTCACGAATTGTATCATCCTTTAATTCAACTTCCTTATCAATGGTAACCTTTCGCTTCTTTTTATTCGTTTTCTTTTTCTTTGATGCTGCCATTTTATTCATGTCACTTGATGTAATATTCTCATTAACTTGTTTTGTAACTCGTGAAGATTTTCTTGGCATACTGATATCTAGAGGGGACGAATCATTTAAATTTTCCTCATTTTCCTGTTGATAATCGACTGGTTGATAATCATTTCCATAATTATAGTCATTTTCTATTTCAGGTGCGTAATCAGTCCCATATGCAACATCCTGCTCTTGATATGCTGGAATTTCATCGTCAAATTGCATGGCTACACCTCCGCCCATAGACGACATAGATGTTCGATTTAATGATATGGATCCTCTTGAATAATCACCTCTCATAATTTCGACATCACTTACTCTAGACGCTTTTGAAATGGAACTCTCTCTACTTCTCTGTTCTCCAGGTATGACACCACTTGGAATATTTATAAGAGTACTGGAGTCTTTTTGAACAGAACTACGAGATGGCGAGACGTAATATGTATCACGATTATTGAAGTCTTCATAATCTTCAGTCACCATAGAAGTTCTATCACTTGATATAACTTGGCCGCGTGCTGCTTTCAAGGTGTCATAATGTGTTAACATACTTTGAGGAAATGGTATGTCTGCTAATTCTGGGTAATCTAATTCATCTTGATAGTGACCATAGAGTCTTGGATCATCGATCATTGCAGCTGTTACTGCTTGTGTATCGGTTAATAAATCAACATTACCAGGTCGAAAAGCTAATTTAATCTTCCACATAGCTTCAGTACAATCCGACATTAAATACTTCACCTTTCGCGAGTAAATGCGCACAATACCAAGCATTAAATGTCCAGAGACGCGCAAAGCTAAAGGAGCAGCAGGATTCAAAATGGAATTGACTGATTCCTCAATATCTGTGGTAAATATTTGATTTTTTGTTAATTTTTTATCAAAATGCGCTGCTAGCCATATTTTCCCTAATGGACCCTTCTTCGCGAGAATTACTTGCGAGTAGAACATGTTTGAACGCGTCCAAGATCTATCCCAATCTTGGGTCTTATTTCGCTTTTGTACTTTTTTTTGAAAACCGGGCTCTCTCTCAAAAGCCCTAACTTACCATTTAGAAGAGATAATAATTGATAACAAAAAGAAAGAAATAATAAAATAGAAGGCTCTAAGACTGTCCTTGCTCGTTAACTTCTACAAAGTATATTTTACAAATTATCATCGGCAACGAATATTATTATTGGTATTGTAGGATGAGTAGAACCTATTATGTTCACAAAAACACACTAAGTTTTATCGTGACTTATTTGAAATTAATATACAGAATATATATATATAGAAACTGAAACTACCAAAGACTTAAGTAAATGAAAACAATTAATCTTGTCTGCATTTCAACTTTCGTGAAATTGTACCATCCTTAGTAATTATATGAACAACAGCACCCCAACCACTTAATGCATCTCTATCTACTGCAGCTAATAAGCACTGAGATAAAACTTCGAATAGTTCATCTGGCTCCATATTTGGTTTATACAATGCCTCACACATACCATGTAAGTTTGCTGTACAAGTTCCTGATACTACAAAATCTAGAAAGAATAAGATTAGAATATAGCAAATAGCAAGAAAACGAGATATATCATTACCATTAGTAAATACTGGTGCACCTATTAGGTCCATACCGGATAAAAATGGTGTATTATCCTCCTTCAGACCTGCAACTATAGGCTCACAAAACCAAGGACCAAATCTTTTTTCATATAATATAGTTGATAGTAATGCAGAGAATGTTTCGACTGGAATTTCTCTATTTTCACGTAATTCAAATAGTTTGCAACGAAATTTAAGAAGTTGCTGCACAGAAATAACATCGGATGCCAAACCAGCTAAACCTACGTAACAACTATCTGTAACACTAAATATCTACGAGGAATAATACAATATTATAAGATCAGGTAAATAGAATAGAATATTATATCTAAATGTGTATATGGTTACCTTCTCAAAATCTTTCGCAACAGTTTGTGCTTGCACACCTAATCTTGTATCACTGCAAATTCCAACACAATTTTTCCCCGCCATTGCAATCATAGCTGCGCCATTATACTGTAAGATTGACTAAAGGAAAGGAACAAGTAAGCGACGAATAGTATGTGAGTTGAGGGTAAAGATTACCATCCTTCAATGTTTTTTCTTTCTTTTTTTTTTTTTCGAACTATCAAATTCTCAATGTTAGGGCATGTCAAGGCAACTTTAAAATGACACATATAAATATATATTACTCTTTCTTTTCACAAGTATCACCGCAATGAAGATTTACTGCAAATTTAAATTTTATCGAGATGCAAATATAACGATATTTTTATATTCACCTATTTAAATTTTAGAAAATTAAGGAGTTGTGCAATTGCATTAATCATAGAAGTACTAAATTTAATTTAATGTAATATAATTTAATTAAAATGTTCACTCAGTCGTCAGAATGACCGGAACATTCGCATCTGTGTCAGATCTTGCAGAAAAATCACTTCAATAATCTAGTCTTCACAAGCATTTGCTGTCGTATTGAGTATACAACTAGGTGCCATGAAGTCTTATGCAATCATTCTGTTCGCACTCATGCTGGGTAGCTGCGAAGCATTCTCAGCCAGACAATCAATCACAACCCATCTTAATCATAAAAAAAATTTACAAATGATGAAATCACCCATGAATAACGATAATGACAAACCAACTATTCTACATAAACTGAAAAATCTACCAGCAGTGATAGGTACTGCATTAATATTAGGTCTATCTCCTTGGAATCAACCTGCTGATGCAGTGCAAAGCGGTGGAAGAGTGTCAGGTTCAAGTTCATTCAGATCATCGTCTAGACCATCATCTTCTTTGCGATCGTCTAATTCGGGTTATTCTGGTGGATACAGATCAGCAACAATCATGCCCGTGATGCCTATGTATGGAGGCTTTGGATACGGCTATGGGTTTGGATTATCACCTTTCAGTTTTATGCCAATAAATCCATCAGTGCTAATAATAGGTGCCTTAGCATATGTTGCTTTTCAAGTTTTAAGCAATCGTATAACTGGAGCTGATTTTTCTGGTTATGATGATGGCGAAAGTGGCTCTTTAGGTAGTGGTGCCACAGTTTTAAAATTACAGGTAGGTCTCGATGCCGATTGGGGTGAAAGAGGAAGTATCATGGAAATTTTATCAAATTTAGCTTCAAAGAACAATGGAATGAGTAGTCGTGGGGAAATTGCCCAATTACTATCGGATGCATCATTAGCATTGTTACGTAAACAGAATGATTGGCATTCTGCGGCTTACGAAGGACAAGTATTTTCGAACAATGTAAAATCTGCTGAACCATTATTTCAAAGTATTGCCATCAAAGAGCGAGCTAAATTTGATGAAGAGCGGACTGGTGGAGAAATCGTTACATTGAAGCCAAGCAATGCAGGTACTAAAACACAAGCAGTTGTAAGTTTAGTTGTTGCCATGAGAGGTAAATCTAATGGTTATCAGCGTACTGTAAGTAGTTTAGCTGATGTACGTGCTTGCTTACAAGGACTAGCTTCAGACTCTCTTACTGACAATGGAGATAATGTAATGGCCGTTGAATTATTGTGGACCCCAGTTGATAGGGGGGACACATTAAGTCCAAGGGATCTAATTACTGATTATCCTGAACTGATTAAATTATAAAGTTATACTTTTTTGTTCATAGTAAGTTAAATACACAAAAATATAATTAAGCTGATGACATTAGACACGGGTCAGTCATAGTTAGCACTCTTTGAAATACATCAGTTAAATGAGGATATTCCTCAGTTAAATTACCAATAATTTCCTTGACATTATCTAAGGCTTGAGTCGCACTGACTAATCTTCTTTCAATTTGCAACGACTGAGTCAAGTCAATACCAGTAGCTACGTTTTCTTTGAATCGCTTTAAGAATTTATCCTTGTATGCTATACGTTCTTGGTTTAACTGCTTCTTGTACAACAAGTCGTTTACTTCACCCTGCAAATTATGATTCAACTCTTCAGTTGAGCCATATTGAACTGTCAATCGTTCTAATTCTGATGATAGTTCATGTAACATAGCGTTTTTCTCTTCAATAGTTGCATTGTAACGGTCAAGTTCTTCCGTATGAATACGTGCTTCCTTTTTCAACGAACCAATGCGCTTTTTGGCAGCAGCTTGAGTAAGACTAGCAGTTTTATCTTTACCGTCTTTACTACTTCGTGATTCTTGGCTACTTTCTGATTTACTGTACCTATTAGTAATAGCTGCGCGTTTATAAACTGCGGCTTCCATCTCAGATACCAGTCTTTGTTGCTCTCTTTTTAATGCATTATATCTAAGCTGCATACGATGGATTTCTTTTTCCATGTTCTCCGTTTCTTGCTGACCAACTGATGGATCTAAGGCTTCTCTGGTCTCTTTATCTAATTGGATTTTCTTTTCCCATAACAATGCTTGGCGTTCCTGTTCCAAAATTTCATCTAATAATTTACTTTTTGCCATTTTAGTCTCAGTAATTAAACCTTGCAACTGCACACACTCTTGCTCTTTGTTCTTTAAATCTTCAATACAATCGTGTTCAATGATATAATTCTTAGTTTGTAAATCAGTTTCTGTTTCATGATTTGCACTTATTAACACATTCAATTTCGCGACGTCTTTATTAAGATCAATACTGAACTGCTGCGCAGCTTTCACATCCGCCTTAACTCTTGAGCTTTCTTGTGTCAAACGCAATTGTTGCTGCGTCAGTATAGTAACACGTGCTTGAAATTCATTTTTTTCTTCAGCTAACTGATCACCTTCAGTACTCACAGCGACTAATTCTGTCTGTTTTCTCAACCAATCTCGTTCTAAATCTTTACTTTCTTCGTTATAGCCATCAGTCTCTTTGTTCAGCAATCTAATACCATTTTCCATAGGACCTAAGTTCTCTTCACCACCGGCTGATTCGACCATTTTCTCATATTTTTTATTTAAACGATCAACGCGATACATTTTTTTCTCGACCTCATCATTGCGCTGCCTGATTTCTAGTTGATACTTGGCTATCATAGCTTCTTTGTCGTGTAACTCTTTCATAACTACGCCATGCTGCTCGATTAATTGATCTAACATAGATGTTATGTTCAACTTATCTACAGTTGCTTTTGCTATGTCATTTTCTACGGCATTATCTTCCATTTCCATCTTGTGAATTTTCTTAAGTACCTCACTCTGCTGCTTTCTCAAGTTGACGATTGCTTTATTAATATTTGACTTCGCGGAATAAGTGGCATTAATCGCATCTTCTAATCCATGACGTTCTAGTGTAACAATCTGCAGATTTGATAAGAGGGATTCAGCATCAGCACCAATTTGCTTCGCTATAAGGTCCAGCTTTTTAGCTTCTAAATCTGTTTGCTGTAATGATTTTGTTAAAATTGTGTAACGCTCGTTTAATTGATCTCTTTCAGTTTTAATCTTATTTAAATTTTCTTCAACCCAATTCAACTCATTTTCCAAACGATCTCTTAGATTGACTAAACTCTCATGCTTCGCTTGGGCATATTGGATGTCGCGTTTCACCGAATCGTACTCTACATCATAATCATGCACTGCATTTTCGGCTACTTTAAGTGTCTCATTGACTTTAGACAATGCCTCATCTCGTCGTGCTAAACCAGACAAAGCTGTTTTCCACTGAACCATTAGTTGCTTCTTTACTTTAGATATTTCTTCTAACTCCTTGATAGTTCCTTGAAGAATAGTATTAGCATCATCCGTCTCCTTCTTTTGCGATTCATACTGACCAATTAATAGAGCAATTTGATCCTGTAGCGATTTTACTTGCTTATTCAAATTATCAACATACATATCTTGATCTTCTTTCTGCTTTTCTAATAATTGCATGTTTTGTTCTGTTTTATAGGCAGTTCGCCTGGAAATAGCAATTTCACCCTTAACTTCTTCTATGTATTTCTCAATTTGTCTCGTGGTTTCATTCAAAGATTCTAATTCATTATTATACTTCTTTTGCTGCTTCATATATTCATTTAATAACGCCTGTTTCTCACTATTTGTGCCCATAATATTTTTCGTTATTTCTTCTTCTTGCAATCTAGTATCAACTGTAGTTGAATATTCAGTATATGAATTCTCTAATTGCGTTTGTATTCTTGCCAATTGTTGCTGTAAGTTATACAGCTGTAAACCAACAACTTCTCTCTCTTTATTGACTGCAGATGATTCATCTTGTTTCTCTCTTAACTGCACTTGTAAACGATAATGAGTATCCTTTAACTGGTCGGTTAAAGCCTTATGAACTGCTTGCATACGAGGATCTGGACCAAATTCCTGGATGAGCTCCGCAATATCTTCCACATACTCTTCATCATCACCATCGTCAGCCATTTTCTATACTCGTCGGTTGGTTTTCCTTTATCCTTTCTCCTATTTTTATTTGCAACTGACTTAGGGCCGGTTTCACTGCCGGTCCAAAAAGTATTTTGTTTAATCCATTAGTAATCAAAACAGCTGAAGAGGAAGAGAGATAATCTATTACAATCGAAATTTATCGATTCTACTGTCGTATCATATTATAATCTACTTGGATAAAGATTTAAATTTAATGTATAGAAGATATTACATACATTTATTTAAATATTTATTTCTATATGTATGCATGTGTTTATTCATAACTCATTTCCATATACTATAAATAATTGAGAATATGTCTTGTCTTGAGACTCTTCTCTTAGAGATTTTTTGGTTGAACTTCAAAATCAAAATTAAAGAAAAAATGAATTACTTAAGGGGATTATCGCGCTCCTTGTGCACCACTAGCAAGTCCAATCACGACATTTTAAAGAAGTATTGTTTTCCGCGCGCCCAAAATGGTTTACAATCAGTAGTCGCAGATACTGTCAAGGTTTCAGTGACACCAACCGGAGTAGCCACAGTAACCTTGAATAGACCAAGCAAACTCAACGCGTTCAATATGGAAATGTGGGAAGATTTGTATAATGTTTTTAATGGTATTAAGCACGACGAAAAAGTTAAAGTTGTAATATTAAATGGTTCAAATAACAATTTCAGCACTGGAATGGACTTAGAAGTATTTGCCGAAATGAGTAAGCTATCGTCATTAGTGAAATGTGAAGGAAGAAAACGAGAAGGAATTGAAAATTTAATATTTTTTTTTCAAGATTGTATATCTGCACCAGAAATTACTTGCCCTGTACCCGTAATAGCTGCTATAAGTGGATATTGTATTGGTGGAGCTGTAGATTTGATTGCGGCTTGTGATATGCGTTACTGCACTAATTCTTCAAATTTTAGTATAAAAGAAACAGACTTGGCAATGGTAGCTGATATTGGGACATTACAGAGATTACCTAAGTTAATAGGCGATTCACAAACTCGTGAATTGGCTTATACATCAAGAATATTTAACGGCACTGAGGCAGAGAAATTGGGTCTAGCACTGAAATCATTTAATACCGATGAAGAGCTAATGTCTCATGTTAATAAATTAGCCGAAAGTATAGCATTAAAAAGTCCACTCACTATTCGCGGTATCAAGAAAACATTACTATATAGTCGCGATCACACTGTTAAAGATAGTCTTTATCAAGTTAATCTCCATAATACGGCCTATTTATACAACGCAGATTTAATGGAGGCGACAAAAGCTCACTTGACAAAAGCAAAGCCCTCTTTTACATTGCCATGAGGAATAATAATGCACCATTAATTATCCAATATGTCCAGACTGTAAGTAAAATACATTAAAATACACTAAAAAATAAATTTATTTCTTCTGCAAAATGGGCATCGTGTTCGCGAGTAACAATTCGTTAAGTTCGTTATTACTTACTTTTATTTTTCCTTTAGGAAAACCTTTCCTATGTATTGAACGCAATAATTTAGCCTCTTCATTCGGACTTGCAATAGAGCGAAGTGCACCAGCCGGAGCTGTTTTCAATCCTCTCCGACTAGGAACATATGGACCAACAATAACATTAGTTTCATCAATATTCTTACGCAGAGGAGATTTTGATCCTTCAATATTGACCGTTTTCCCAACGGCAAGTAGGGGTGATAAGTCAGTACCTTTATCATTTGCTGCGTGTCCATCTTCCGTCATTTCATCGTCGATATCACCAGCAAAAGGTTCCCTTATAGGCGAAGTACCGACATTAATATCAATCGATATTGTGGATGTAGCTTTAGTCTGCGACGAATGACCAGTTCTGCTAGTTTCAATGGCATCAAATCCACTTTCTCCTATATTTAGATGTAATGAATCTGTTTCGGGAATATTTTCACCATACGAGTATTCATTCAGCGAAATATCCCGAAGTGCCAATGAATTATATTCATCTGCATCTGCGTCATTTTGGACACTTTTATTTTTTTTTGGCCTATTACTAGAGCTTGGTGAAATTGCACGCTGTGTTGGAATAATTTTTTTACCAGGTACTCTAAACCCAGCACGAAAGATATCGTCACCAGGAGTGATGTTCGAATTAATAACTGGAAAAAATGCATCAGACGGTAATTTTTCCAATGGAGGTGATCTAGTATAGGACCTTCTACCGCATCCCACACACAATTGTTTCGTGGTTATCATGGAACCGTCTTGATCGTCTTTATTTTCTATGACTAAACCTTCTAATCGCTCTATTTCAGAATTTATATGCTTTAACAACGTATCATTAAATGTCATTATTTTTGCATCCATATGAAACTCTCTCGTTTCTACGTCATTTTTTTCTGCTTTATTCACCAAACTATCACGTATATGCTCGCACGTTGAATTAAGACTACCTACTTCCTTCTTTAATTCGTTAAATTCTAGAATTGACACAGCACCTTTAGGCAAGGCATTACTAATTTGTCCTTTGAGATTCAATTTATCTGGCACCGGTGACCCCGGAGAATTATTAGAACCATTAGAAATTGAGGTACTACTACTTTGCCTTCTACTCGGTGACATTTCTTTACGAGAGGGTAGAGGCGAACTAATAGTTGTATATCTAGTAGATGAAACAGTTGATTCAGATTCTGCTCTATTTCTATTTCCAGCTTTTACACTGTAATTACTAACTTCAAAACTATCCTCAACTGTCTTGCACAGATTTTCCATTCTTTCCTCATAATTAGTCAATGTAGAACCACCATTTAAATCTTCTAATGTCGTTTTTATAACATTAGGTCGCCGAACAGGTTCAGTTTTTGTGGCATTACCGATAACAAAAGTTTGATATGATTTAATATCATCTAAATGCTTTGCTGCGAATCCTATTACCAATTCTTGCCCCTTCGAGCTATCTTCTGCTAAAGTTTTTACAACCTCTTGTAGGGCATGAATCTGTTTGCCCTGGTGAATTATCACCTTGATCAGCTCTTTCACCACTTCATCCATCAGATAATTCGGATATATAAAGAGATGGAGAAAGGAAACGGAAGCTTCGCCAAAATTAGTAGGTACCGGTCCGATATGCTTTAAAAAGCTTTATAAATTATAAATTAAGGTCAAAAAGATAAACAAATATACTCAAGATAAAGTGCAGGTAAGTGCCTCTTAAGTATTTTCAAAGTATTCAAATTCACTACATTTTTTACATTACATTAAACAAAATTTGGGACAAATTTATAAACAGTTATCTCGCGGTATTTCCTATACTCATCATGTCTATCAATCAAGGCCGATTCTTCTATATCAACCACGTAGTTTGTCAAATAACAAAGTAAAATCGATAAAACTAATTTTTCGACATTATTACTTAAAATACTAATACCAAATGATGACAAAATCAAACCTGAATAGATAGGGTGACGAATCTGCCGATACAAGCCTACATATAAATATTAGTAAGAATAAAACAAAGATGAGGAAGGATTAAAAATAATACCAGTTGATATTAATACATTATTTCGGACAGGCACTAATGATAACGATAAATTTTCATTTAAATCCCACATCCCTTTTATAATGAAATATAATCCAGTGAGTATCGAAATAAATCCAAATATTTGGACACAATAAGCTATAAACAATGGCATTCCAAATATACAAAAGAATGTTAACATAAATTGAATGATGACAATACTATCTCTATTCCTAAAACTTTTTAAATCATTTTTTATATTAGAAAATGCAGTTTTTAGCAGACTTACTGCTTTATCTTTAATTTTGTAACGTTCATCCTTATCACTTAATAGACTTATAACCCTCAAAGTATTTTGATTTAATCGATTTAACTTGATATTCTGCGATATATGATGAAATGCCGACACATTAGCTACAAGATATAATATAATAATACAATATAATAAGACGGATATCGACACACACATCAATCTTACTCACCCTTTTCCTCTAGGGAAAGAATTAAAGTCCAAGTTTTTTCTTCTTCACAGATAGGAACACTGGATATTTGACTGTCAAATAGATTCTGAACAAGAGGCCCTTCTTTATCTGACAAGGTACGAACAGTAACAGTAACAGAATAGAAGTATAATAGCAACATGTTATGCAATAATATCATTAGTATAAATAATTACCCAACATTTTCTGCATCAATTTTTTTACCGCAAGTTAGATTTATTGTAGGGGATTAATTAGGAGAAAAAGTAGCGAACTTTATGTTCTCACTTGTTTGCATAAATTAATTTCCTACTGTTCTCACAGTCATGAATTTTTCCCTACGGTGGCTCTCCTTCAATTCTGGTCAATTTTTCGCGGTACCAAACTTTTGGTCCTACGAAAGACAAGACTGCAAGAGGTTCACAGACTTGTTAGTCCCCATTTTCGAGGGAATTGAGGGTACAACAACTTATTACTAAATTGGATCCAAGAGCTGGATAAAATCTTCAGAATGAGCAGTGGTACAGATGAGATTGCAGGCGAAGATAATACTTCTTTTCTTCGTAATTCACTTGAATCAGACTTGTCTGTTCCAGCTACTATGTTGAGTAAATCTTGGCTGAATTTTGCTACATTAACTCTCAGTTACTATTTATCACTTGTTTATTTTTTAATGACCTACTCAACAGATATTGTCAAGTATATCAACGATTTGAGAAATCCTACTCAATGCAGCGTTGATAGCGATGTATGCGAATACGTATCGTATTGCCGTGATTATACTCTTAATGTTTCCAATAACAGATTAAAGGACATGTTTTCTGCCGCATGCTTTGCTATAATTCTAATGCAAATCTTTCGGATGGTATATATAGCTTTTAAAGATAATAGATCTAATTATTTATCAATATATATATCATCAATGGTTGTTATGTTCATAAATTTTAGTGCAGAGTATTTAAATATATCACAAAATGTAAATATTCAATGCACGGATGCCAATGGAGTCACAATACCTGTTATATTTACCATGGAGTGGCATATCACCGTACCTGCAATGCTCTATATGGTTCTAGCGCTTGATAGCGGGAAAAACACACTCACCCATATAGATTATAAAATATTAATATGTGGGGTATATACGATTGTGGCCAGTATGCTATGCAACCTAGTGAATAATAAAATCGTAGGTCATTTACTGATTTTATCAGCAGTTACTTCTTTAAGTTATCTCATGAGAACTTTATTCATTGATTGCCAAGATAAATTAAAGTATTATTCCGACCAAAAAAATTTAGCATTACTTGATCCTCAACAATATATCCAGGTATCAATATTAACTCGTCGACAAGAGTGTGCATATTTGTTGGCATCAATGCTTCCTGTTTTCGGAACAGTATATTTTTTTCAATATTTTAAGGTGATCACTACAGAGACATCCCATATTTTGCTTCATTTTGCAAATATATTGTCTAAAGTCTGTTTGAACATATCATTATGCGAGGCACACCTCGAAATGCTAAATCCTAGAGAATATAACTTAATCACAGAGAGAAAAGCAAATGACGTCAAGCGAGCATTTATTCGCTACATATTTCACGAAGTTAGATCGCCATTAAACTCTATATTGATAGGATTAAGTACCTTAATCAAAGACGAGGAATTAAAGAAAGTTTTGAGTAACTCTACAGCTGGATTAAACACCTACGAAGTGTTGCATCTGATGAAAGAATCAGCCTCCAACCTAGGCGAAACATTGAATGACGTATTAAATTTACAAAAATTAGAGGAAAAAGTCCTAAAAGTAAAAGTACATCCGTTTGAGACGTTTTCTTTAACTAAAGTTATCGAGGCTAACTATGGTGATGCTGTATCAGATAAATCGTTAAATTTTAAAATTATATACAAGCAAGGTATACCATTAGTTATTTTCGGTGATGAAACCTATTTGAAGCACGCAATAATGAATATTATATCGAACGCATGTTCTTTCACCTCAAAAGATGGAAATATAGTAGTTGTTGTGGATACAAAAAATGATAATAGGGACTTAATGATTCAAATATTAGATGATGGCGTTAGTTTTCGCGAATCTGATATCAACACACTTTTTTTACCATATGCAACATTAAATACCTCAATCAAGCGACAAGAGCGAGCTCTAGGAATAGGACTCGCTATTTCCCATGATATTATCAAATTACATGGCGGAACTGTTAACTACCACTTGAATAATGGTCAAATGATGCATGGTATTCAGCCACAGGGAATATTTACTATTAGTTTACCGATTAGAAATACTTCATTCGAAGGGCTTGCTGAGGATAAAGTAGACGTACTTAATCTCACAAGTAAGCCTGCACCTGCACCAAAAGAAGTTTCCAAAAGTAGTAACGATCCAATCGTTTCCATCAGCGCTCCTTCAAATGATCAATTATATGTACTTATTGTTGATGACGTAAGATCTAATTGGAAAATTTTACAAATGTTAATCACGAAAAGGAATATACGTAGTGACGTGGCTGAGAACGGTGTTGATGCTGTTGAAATGGTAAGAAATGAACCCAAAAAGTACCAAATTATATTTATGGACAATATGATGCCGAAAATGACTGGTGTGGAAGCTACTAAATTGATACGGCTTACCGGTTTTGAAGGAATCATTATGGGTTTAACTGGCAACACATTAGAAAAAGATGTTGAAGAATTTGAAAATGCAGGTGCAACATTAGTCCTGCCTAAACCATTGAATCATCGTCATTTGGACAAATTATTGTCTATTATGAATTCTGCGACCAACCAAGAATTGCTTTCAGATAAGTTACATACTGTTAAAGATAGTTTTAAAGATTTGTGCTGAGGAAAGCCAGCAGTTAGATGATTTTTGAACATAATTACATACAATTTAAAAAATTATAAATTAAATAACTAAAGATTTTCCTTCATCTTTAATATTTCTGTATTTGCTTGTTCTCGTTCTTCCGTATTCAAATTAGCAAATAGTTTACCACTAATTTTCTCCCATTGTCGCACTAATCTCACACTGTGTCTAGGTGGTTCATATTTAGCTTTTGGTAGACGCTTTAAATTAAATTGCTTGATCAATTCTTTCGTCTCAAAATCATCGATATCATTATTTTGGCTCTTCTTTTTGGTTTTAGTATTATCGACATTTTTCGTATTAATTGGTAGTTTACTCGAGTTAGCAGTAGCAACATTCTTCTCAGTCTTCTTCTCCAGTGATACTGATTTAATGCGCTTTGATTCAGACTGTATAATTGAACTATTGACTCTTTTATTTAAATTAGCGTTTTTACTTGTTGATATTAATTCTTCTTTCTTTATTCTATAGTCATTTAATTTAGTATTCATATCTGGTTTTGTTTCTATTATATTTTCTTTTTCAGTGTTATTATTACTACTACTATCGACTTTATTAATAGTTGCAATGACAGTTCTCATAGCTTTATTATTATCTTTATTATATGAGACAGTTTCCTTTGATACAACATCTATAGCGTCGTGCTCAGGATGACTGTGCGTAAACCATGGATCAATGTCATTGTTATAATGTTTCTTACCCGACGGCAAAGCTATGAAATTCTTCACATTACAATTTATTGTGTCGTAGTCGAAGTCCATCCCCTTAGTTCTCTTTTCTCGTTAGTAGTAGTACTATTAAGAAGGTGAAGATTTAAACTTCCATAGCGGGTCCTGTACCTCGGGCTCTGTAAAAGTTTGACGGTGAATGGTGAGTCAGAGCTGGCTTTCTTATGATGCTACTTCATTCAAAGTATATTTAAGCGCTTTCATGGGTTCTACTTTAGATTAAAATGGAATGTATACTTTATTATAAAAGTTTTATACTATGTCGGTACCTGGTACCTACACAACATTTTTGATTTTTGAACAAACTTGTTGTCAAACAACCAGGTAAACAGTGTTTCAGATACGCGTGGAAAGGTTGCAAATAATACAGTCGTCTCTGGGACCAATAGCTAGTTTAATTGTCTCTTGTGGCTAGCAGAACTGAAGTGAATTGAATAGCAGTTTTATTATTATAGAGTAATAATAGATGCCGTATCGTTTGAAGTGGAAAACTGACCTAGAGAAGTGCGTAGTTACACTTAACTATGACCGTCGTGGTTGGGAAAGGATAAAAGAGGGTGACAATGATTGGAATATCTATTGGGCTAGTGTTGGCACCGTAAAACAAATTTTTAATCCAGAGAGTGGATATAGGTTGAACGATATGCAGCTGATTAATCACTACCCCAATCACTTTGAACTTACCAGAAAAGATTTAATGGTTAAAAACTATAAGAGGTATATTAAAGACATAATAAAAGAAGATAAAAATGGTGCATCATTACAATTAGACTTTGTACCAATTACATACTTATTACCAGCTGATTATACATTGTTTGTTGAAGAATTTAGAAGAAATCCAAATGCCATGTGGATTATGAAACCTACATCTAAGTCACAAGGAAAAGGTATATTTATTATAAATAAACTAGCACAAATAAAGAAATGGTCATCACAAAGCAGATGGGCTCAAATGCCTTTAAAAGAGGCATATGTTATATCGCGATATATCGAAAACCCATTACTAATTGGTGGCAAAAAATTCGATTTGCGTATATATGTTTTAGTATCATCATATAGACCACTTCGAGTGTATGAATATGTTCACGGATTTGCTAGATTTTGTAATGCCAAATATACAACAGATATAACCGATATGGATAATCCGTTTATCCATTTAACTAATGTTGCCATTCAAAAACACAACGATGAATATAATTCAAAGCATGGAGGCAAATGGCATGTACAGAATTTAAGATTATACGTAGAATCTACGTATGGATTAGAAGCTAGCAATAAATTATTTGCTGGAATAGATAATTTAATCATTCACTCTTTAAAAGCTGTACAAAATGTAATGATTAACGATAGACATTGTTTCGAATGTTACGGCTATGATGTATTAATAGACGCCGATTTAAAACCGTGGTTAGTTGAAGTCAATGCGTCACCTTCCTTAAGTACGACGACTGAGTCCGATCGAATACTAAAATTAAGTCTACTTCGCGATATTTATAATATAGTTGCAGCAGGTGTGCCTAGTGTAGTATCCGATAATTGTAAGTCATTAGGTGGAACTAGCGGAGAACCAAAAGGTCCTTGTCAACCTTGTGGTGGATTTTATGTGCTTTACGATGAAGCACAAGAACAGGCTGATTTAGCCGCAAAAGAAGACGAAGAATCCGGAAAGACGAAAAAGAATGCAAATAACAACAAGAGTAACAAAGCTGAATGGAGATAATATTAGAACATTTTAAACATACCCTGTATAATTTAAATTGCAATATCACTCGGTGGTTGTACTATTACCACTTCTTCATGCTCTGCCTGACAACTATTAGGACACGACCAAACTCCGACAACCCCAAAATCTAAATTATTACCCAATGCTTGCATAAATGCATCTATCAGATCTTGCGACAAATGACTTTGTGTTACAGATATGTGATTAGTTAATTCATCATTGTCACTGTCGTGTTCAATTTTTTCATCAACTACATTTGAAATGACGGTATTTTCCACACAACTAACTTCTTTCATCACAACAGAAGAATCTTCCTTTGGTATATATGACAGTAATGCAGGCATCAATTGAAATTCAAATACTCTTGGACTGCAACAAACTTTGCAAACGGGTATTCCTCCCTTATCTTTATTTTGAAATTCTACCGGATGAGGTTTAGTACACCATAATGGCTCACCTTCATAGGCATATCTTAGCACTTGATTGCTTTCATACGAAACTATCTGCTGAAAATAAAGTTCTGCTCTACTTTTTTCGTCTATTTTTGCTAATTTACGATCTAAACTTTCACTACCTCCGTCATAATCATTTTTAGGAAAAGAACATTTATTACAATGGTCTAAATCTTCTTTATTTGTAGTATATTCCCGAATGACTTCCACCAAATCTTTATCTTCTTCATTACTCATATAAGATTGCAGAAGGCTATAAACTTTCTCGTCATCTACATTCATGGAGTTTTTAAATACTAAGTCATCTTCATCATATTCGCCAGATTTTAAAGTCTCATTAATAGTATCAATAATTATACATGGCCATACAACTTCACAAAATTGGTTAGAATTGACACTACAATCAGAATTAACAATTGCTGAGGTAGATTTATGAGAAATATTATTGGTAGAAATATTTTTTAATGATTCATCTCTGGCCGTCAATAAATCATTTAAATCGTCAAATGTAGAATTTAAACCACTTTCCTCATTTAAATCCCCCCACATGCTTGTCGGATTACTTTTAGGAATAACCACATTTTTTACTTCAGGTATAGAATCTATAATTTTTTGATTCCTCAATACTCTCCATCCTAACGAACTAAGGGAGCATTTTCGAGTATTACAAGCAAATATATACAAAGATCTATCTAAGTTATCCACAGGCGCATATATTTGAGCAACTAGAACAATATTTTTACAAGAATGACATGATTTACAAATAATTGATGATGTCTTTGGAGCGTTGACAGGATCATGCCACACTGGATTTCCACCTATTTTTGTGACACGTGGGTCATTGGTATCTTTTGTATTATGTGAAGGAACGCCTAAAAGTACAACATCGGTCTCAGATGTGGCAGAATACATTGAAATTACCAACTTTTGCACTCATGAGCGATAATCGCTAGTTCCGCAATAATTGCGGCGCAATTACGAATCCACTATCTTTTGCAATCAGAATATAAATGAAAGTAATAGTATTTATCACTTAATTAACGTTTTTGTGCAAACTTGGTTAATCTCTATTCAATAGTACATTGATGCTTCCATACATGCTTAGTGTCTCCCCGAGTCAAGAAAACTTAATTCGATAAAAATATTAATGGAGTAAATATATTTCACAATGACGGATGTTTAGCTTTGTCATTTTATACGGTATGTCGATAGAAAGAACTCTAAAAGATCTAGAATATAGGGGGCCGGAAAAAATAAAACTCCCGAGAGTCAGAGACAAGAAAAAACTTGACTCAAGCGAGCAAGGGAAAGTAGAACTAGTCGTTTTCGAGGATTATCTTCTTAACTTTAATTACCATCATCAAGAATGGCGGCAAAAAATTATATATTTCGCGTGCAAAAGTTTCCCAATGGATCCGTCTACGGTAAGGCATCACAGTCAATTTATTTATTTCCTTCTAATCTGTTACTTTCTTAAGAGGGAGAATGGCGCAATGGCAAGAAAGACGGTCGTGGTAAATACACTTTCACCGATGGAAGTTGCTATGAAGGCGAGTTTTTGAATGGATTGAAGCACGGAAGGGGGAAGTTTACAGGTGCCAATGGTGAAACATTTAGAGGAATGTATGAAAATGATAAAAAAAATGGTAAAGGTGTTCATAAATTTGTCAATGGTGATATTTATGAAGGAGAATTTGTCGACGGCAAGAAACATGGCAGTGGAGTCATTAAGTTTTCCAATGGTGACGTATTTGAAGGTCATTTCGAAAATGATGTTAAGGCCAATCAAGGAACCTATAAATTTGCAAATGGCAACGTTTACGTTGGTGAATGGATGAATGATAAAAGACATGGACAAGGAAAGCATTCATTTGCGAGTGGAAATTGTTATGAAGGTGCATTTGTTGAAGGTATGAAACATGGCACTGGAAAATATACTTACGCTAATGGAGACTGTTATTCTGGGAACTATCAAAATGAAAAAAAAAATGGAAGAGGTGTTTATACCTTTAGTAACGGCGACGTTTATGATGGCGAGTGGAAAAATGACCAAAGAAACGGGAGTGGTGTATTTACATTATCAACTGGCGACACATACGAGGGTATGTTTATGGATGGGATGATGCACGGAGAAGGTACATTCAGATCATCAAGTGGCGATATTTATACCGGTGAACTACAATATGGTAAGAAACAGGGTAAAGGTAAGCAGCATTTTGCGGATGGAGATTCATTCGAAGGTGATTTTGTAGACGATAAAATGCATGGCTTTGGTACTTACACATTTGTTAACGGTGATAAGTATGTTGGTGAAGTTAAGAACGACCAATTAGAAGGTCGTGGAAATTACGTATTTTCTACCGGCGAATCTATGGCAGGAGAATATCAACTTATTGATAATGCTAGTAGTCATTTTATTCCTGATGAAATCAAACTTGGTGTAGGTGGGAATAAATTGGTTTTCAATATTCAGCGCGTTCAAGCAACAAGTGACATGAGAAGTTCTACTCTCGAATGTGGAAACTTTAACACTCAGGATATCGCTGATTCTGTAAAAGCAGTGAATATTTCGCCTCCTAATCCACCTAAACCTGCTGCAGATGTATCAGCTAATGCATCTGTGACTCCTCTTCCAGAACCACCTATAGTAACTACTGATACAAGCTCCAAGACTGTGCCCACTCAAAAACTAATTCCGCAAGATTCGGAAAGAACCGCTCAAGTGAAAGAGATAGCCGGGGCAGCAAGGCGTGCATCTGCAGCTGTTGATTCGTTTTTAGACGAACAAATGAAACAAATACGACAATTATCAGAGGCAGTATTGAATGAGCCTGTTGATGGTGAAGCATTAGATATGACACCGACCGAAGAAGAGATTACTACACCACAAATCAACGTAGGACACGTCATCCCTATCCCCGAAATGTGCAAAGGCTATATAATGAAGTCAGGAGGATCTATCATCACTAATTGGAAAAATCGATACTTCGTACTACTTTCCACCAAAACATCGTCCCAATTAATCTATTATGTAAGCCCAAGTGAGGTCCCTCCATATGGAATCGATGAAAAAGGCAGACTTAACATGAAGGGTCGAATAGTTGATGCACGTGGTGAGTATGTTACCTTGAAACAGGGCATGCGTATAGACAAACACGATGAATTCAAAATGCACATAAAAGATCCTAAATTGAGACAATTATGGATAGAAAAATTAAATGAACATATACAATACGCTGAAGAATACATATAGAAGAAGAGAGCAAAGGAATAAAAGAGTTTTAAATGGTGCGTTGTTTTATAACGATATTATTATCAAAATTTTTTATGATTTTACACTTCTGAAAGTTAAAGAGGCGTAAGCATTCGCAAAACTTTGCTTTTCTTTGAATTTATTAATTCTATCGTCTAATTTAGCACATTCACCCTGTTTATCAGCACACTTTGGATCATCCATTAATTCAAGCTTCCGCTTCTCGCCCCACGCTGAATAGTTGGTCGCGAGTTGCGTCGATATAGCGTTAAGTGGTGGAAATAAATTTACAATTGCATTTATTAATGGAGTCACAACAAATTCAATAAAGCCCATTTGCATGTTACATATAACAATAGTATTACGATCCATCATAGGAGATACTTCTAAATTTTCTCGTTTCTCGCGATCACCTTGTCTGCTGAATTCTTCAACGACAAGGTCTGCCCATGCAGCACAAATGCTAAAAGGCTTATATGGATTCGATATATCTGATGCATGCAATACCAATTCCGCCACAAAGAGACGATTCGTTTCCTCACCGAAACAATCAATTGTGTCCTTTTCACCACGACAAAACTTTTTGATATCTTCACCATTGACTTCCAAGAATAGCTGAGTCTTGCTAATTTGCTCAAAATGATGCATCATATCAGTCGCTAATACTATTGTTAGGATCATTTTACGCGAATCTCTCCATTGTTGTTCAGTAAAATTTTCAAATATGTTGTATTCAGCTTTGGCTAAAGTTTCATACAAAAGCGCACAATGCATGTTCTCTAGTGGCGACTTGTCGTTATGCAGCAATGCCAATTTATCTTTCGCTTTAACCAGGTATAAGTTATTTACACCAGGATGACCTACATCGTGCGCCAATGCACCTATTAATATCGAAGTAATTTCAAGTGATGTAAATACGTCGATTAACCCTGGTACAGCCAGCAGGCGGTATGTGGTATGGCAAACATCTACACCGTGCTTGAAATTATGGTATGTATTATCTAAATATTTACTGAAAATGTACTTGACGAATGTGGAGAACCTGTTCTGATTAATATTAACGCTCTCAAACAGACCTAATGACACAAAAATATAACTAATTATGTCGCTCAATTCATCTGATGAGTATTTTAGTACATCAAAATTCCAACTGTTCAGTAAGACAGGATCAACAGCAGTTTTCATTTTATTTAATTCGGACATTCGGTGTCGCATAGTAGCAGCTGTTTCCTTTTCCTTAGAATTGACAACCTTTTTACTAACCTGACTAAAATTGTTACTTAACCAAGATGCCGTGGCACTATCGACGTTTTTATCTTCTATAATAATGTCATTCGCTCCAGGTAAAACATTTTTGACAATTTTTGCTAGTTTATCGACTAATTTCTCTAGCACATCCGTCTCTAATTCCTCATTGAAGTCGTCTTCGTTATCAACGTTTTCCTTGTCATTTTTCTCTTCTTCCATAGCTTTCAAGTTTTTCAACATCAATGTTGCACTATTACGCAATGTGTTCATCATTCTTTCTAGTGGTACCACCATTAACTTCTCGATTACAAATTGAAAGGATGCCGAAAATCCGATCAAACAAATTATGACAAGGATGATAATTAATATACTAAACATAGCATTCATTTGGTTTTCGTGACTGGTATCCATTATTATACTAACTGTATAGGGTTTACTACTAGAACCAGAGGGACCATAACTAGATTCATAAAGTAATTTATTACTGCTTTGAACATATCGACCAAGATTATAAGTTTCGTCAAAATCTTGGCTACTACCTTGATTGTAGCATTCAAAATGAGTAGAAATAACATTTCTATCTTTATCCTTATAAAAACGTTGAAGTTGTTCGGCCAATCTTGAGGCGTCCGCATATGTTCCAAACTTACATGTATTTTTGATAGTATCAATCCACGCAGAAGTACTATAATCAGTTGGCGAATATGATAAAAATGGTAATACAATAACAAGAAGCATAGTTAAAAATGCAATTCGTTGTGATACTAATTGAATTAATTGATTGGTCACTTTACGTAATGCAGAAAGTGATACAGAAGCAGCGTCATCTGCATTTTTCTTTTTAAGGCATGGAATATAGTCAATAAACTTCATCAATTTTAGAATTCTCATCAATCTCCCATATCTTGCACCTAACTTTGCAGCTCTAGTAGCTCTAAGTACACTGCCTTGTGCTTTTACATTTCCACCGTTTTGAGGTAAAAAAGAATCTGCAATCCAAGAAATATCTAAAACTATTGAAAATGTACCCAAAACATCCATCCACATAAAAAATCCCATAAAATATCCCGGCTGAACAAATGTTAAAATTATAGATTCTATGCAAAATACAATAAATACAAATAAAAGTGTGCCATCTCTTCCGTCACTTTCGTCGTCACGCGCATTACCTAAAGTCCATGAATCAGCCATAAAAAGCGATAGCATTAGCAGCATACCCAAAAATAATTGCATTTCACCACAATTAATGAATTTATACATTCTACGTTTAATACTAAGTAATAATGGTCCATCTTCTTGTTTAGAATCGTCAATAGGAGACACAGCCTTGGTAAGTTCTACTTCCCCATTCTTGCCCACTGGATGGACCGTTCGATCCATCGCTTCTTCTACCACCTCCGGTATTTTGTTGGACGTAACCTGATAGTCCTATTTGGACGCAGGAGTATGACCGACTAAAAACGACTCATGTTTAGAGGTTCTTAGGGTTAATTTTAAGTCATCATTTTCATAGTGTGTGTATCAAAATTAATAATTTGATTTTAAAGTACAAGAGCGGATGAATCAATAGCAGTGTTTATGCGTCGCTTCTAGATCCAATCGACTGTGTGTGAAACCCAGGAATTGGCTTATTTTTTGACTTGATATAT
>JACCDO010833148.1_pt1 | contig 22419 bp, 23 predicted proteins | sample 7446101 | NCBI WGS metagenome assembly JACCDO01 (sample SAMN15323440, study PRJNA562643) | freshwater metagenome | isolation source: river surface water | place: USA:Blue River Watershed | collected 2017-08-16
AATCTTGCTTCATAAATTAAACGAGAGTCCTTATCTAAACTTAACTTCTCTAGTTCTCGATATGCTTTTTTTATCGAATTATCTATATCTAATTTATCTATAACCATGGTCGGCTCTTTTAAAAATAAACACCAATGAGAAAGACTATCTAATGTCCACTCATTATTGAATTTAGCCAGCTCAATAAAATGAAGCTCTAAATCCCCTAACTCTTTCACTTGCTGTCCTGTCTCTTTATGATAGATAGCAAATTCATGATGCATTTGAGTGTACTCAGTAAAATAGTTCTCCGTCAAGATATGGATGCCGATGACTTTATTTAAGGTTTTATATTCCTTGCCAGCTTCTAGTTGGGAATGATATTTATGAGCCCAGTAGTATAAACATCTTTTAGCATACCAGGATTGATAGGAGATTTGTATTTCGATATTAACAAGCTCTCCAGTACTTAATTTCACTAAGATATCAAGAAAGCTTTGTTTACTATCTGGATAGGCGGGAATCAAGTCTTTATCAACAAACTCAATCTGAAGGTCTTGAACAGAGGATGGTTCCCATCCTAAGACGGCGCAAATAAAGGCTAAACAGATAGATTTGTCTTGTCCGAAGATTCTTTTGAAGATAACATCGACAACTGGCCGTAACAGGTCTACACTATTCATGGTTCTTACTCCTTTTATATTTTTGTTTTCAAATTAAGTATAGCTTAGGAGTAAGACCTTCTTAGTTGATTTTAAAAGGGAAGGGGAAAAAATTAATTATCTTTCTTATTTAAATCTAATTGTACTAGTCAAAAAAATTGATAGGCTTTATCAATAATCATTATAAAAAAATTTAATAGAAATTAATCTAACTTTATTTTAAAAAAATCCAGAAAAAGAAATTTTTTAGATTTTTTCAACTGACAAGACATCCTTATCTAAAATCTTGTATGATATGCGGAGCTGGGCAATAAAGCCAATCTTTACAAGGGTAGTGTATGGATAGTATTCGTCATTTATCAAAAATAACGGTCGTTGGATTTTTATTATTTATTTTCTTTGGATTTCTTTTCTTAATTCCTAATTTTTTCAAAGAATTACCAACAATTCAATCAAAATCGCTAGATATAGGAATTATTGAAAAACTTCAAGAAAAGCATATTTTTAAAGTTTTAAATAATGATCAGGGTGATACTGAGTTGATTTTTGAGTCAATTAATCATCAATTAAATGCATTTGAAGACTTAAGAAAAATTGCTCCGCAAATAAAAGCTAATTTGAATTTAAAGCACGATCTTCCAGAATGGATTAGTGGATTAGGTTTGAAGCCAATGAAATTAGGATTAGATCTTAGAGGTGGTGTTCATTTTGTATTAGCAGTTGATTATGAGTCTGTTATTGATAAGCAATTAATTAGTTTAGAAGAACAAATTAGAAATTATCATGATAAACTTCATCAAAAAGAATCTCTGCATATACAAGATCATGTCATTTTTATGCCATTCGATAACCAAGAATTTTTATTGAGTCAGAGAAATAAAATTGCCCAAGAATTTCCAGACTATTTAATAACGCATAGTTTAGATAAAATAGCTTTAGAGCTAAGCTTAACTCCTACTTATCTAGCCCATCGTCGTTTAGATATTATTGATACAACGATCTCTTGTATGAGAAATCGAATAAACGAATTAGGTGTTGCTGAAGCGTCAATTTACACCCAAGGTCAAAATCAAATTGTTATTGATTTGCCAGGGATTCAAGATGTAAAAGAGGCAAAACAGCTTTTAGGAAAAACTGCGACAATTGATTTTTATTTAGCTCATCCATCTCATTGGAAGCAAGGTCAATTAATTCCTTTTGGAGCGATGGTTAAGAAAGATAAATCAAATCATCAAATATTGCTACAGAAAAAACCAGTCTTGTCAGGGGATGCTATTATTTTCGCACAAGCAGGAATGAATCAAGATGGAAAGCCATCTGTAGATTTAAGAATCACTGCTGAAAAATCTCGAGAATTTAAAAAAATAACAGGGGCTAATATTGGTAAGCAAATGGCTGTTGTTTACAAAGAAATTGCTAACTTTGATCGATGGAATATCAAAACATTACAATTTGATACGATTCATGAAGAAAATGAGACAGTTATTAGTTTTGCAACAATTATGAGTGAATTAAGTGATCGTTTCCAAATTACTGGATTGGAAAGAAGTCAATCTTATGAATTAGCCTTAATGTTACGCGCAGGTTCATTACCAGCTCCTGTAAAAATAATAGAGGAAAAAACAATAGGACCATCCTTAGGTGCTGAAAATATTAAAATGGGAATGCAGGCATTAGCTTTTGGTTTATTTTTAATATTTTCATTTATGGCTGTTTATTATAAAAAGCTTGGTTGGATAGCAAATTTAACTTTATTTTCAAATCTACTTTTTTTAATTATGGCATTAGCTCTTATTCAAGCAACTTTAACTTTACCAGGAATAGCCGGAATTGTTCTTACGTTAGGTATGGCTGTCGATGCAAATGTTCTAATTTATGAACGTGTTCGTGATGAATTAAGAGATGGGTGCGATCCTTGGCAAGCTTTAGATCGAGGTATCGAAAAAGCTGGTGCAACTATTTTTGATTCAAATATGACAACAATGATTATCGGATTTGTTCTCTTTTTCTTAGGTTCTGGAGCTATTAAAGGATTTGCTGTAACGCTTTGTATAGGTCTGTTTACATCAATGGTTACCGCAATTATAGGAACAAAAGTTTTTATACATTTATTTTTTTTCAAACAAGATAAACCAATTATTAAATTTATGACCTGTCAATCAATAAAAGGAATTACAGCATGATTCAGTTTATGAAAAAAAACCAACGACATATTTTATGGATGTCATTAATTCTTTCTATTCTATGTATGGGCATTATTCTTATTAAAGGATTAAATTTAGGGTTGGAATTTGTTGGTGGGATTGAAATAGAGTTAACAACAACTCAATCTTATCAATCAGAAAATATTAAGGGGGCATTAAAAATGCCTGTAGCGATAGTTGTACCTTTTGGATCTGATAAGCAATTTCTAATTAAAATTCCACATCATGTCTCTATTGACGAAACCTTATTAAAAGATAATTTATTAAAAAATTTAAAAGGTGAAGAAATTAAAGCAGAAATTACTAGAATGGATGTTGTTGGATCTGAATTTTCTGCATCAATATATGATCAAGCTATAACGGCAATTGTTTTTGCTTTAGTTGCAATGACTTTGTATATTGCCATTCGTTTTGAATGGAGATTGGGTCTTAGTGCCATCTTGGCATTAATGCATGATCCATTGATAGTCCTTGGTTTGTTTGCATTATTTCAATGGACATTTGATTTACCAGCATTGGCAGGCTTACTTGCAGTTATAGGATACTCTATTAATGACACCATTGTGGTTTTTGATCGAGTAAGAGAAAATTTTCAAAGAAGTGATGATTCAAGCGAAGATATATTTTTTAATTCTATTCATCAAACATTGGGTAGAACAATGATTACATCATTATTAACCTTTATGGTTGTTCTTTCTTTATTAATTTTCGGGACAGAAGTTTTAAGAGGTTTTTCATTAGCATTAGCAATAGGGATTATTTCAGGCACTTATTCTTCAATTGCTGTAGCTGGGCCTTTATCGTTACTTTTTGGAGTGAAGAAAGAGCATTTATTTCCGCCAGTTGAGGTGGATGAAGAAGTATCGTATTAAATTAAATTTTATTGAGGGTTATTATTGTGCAATTTTTAGATTTTGAAGAACCGATTGCAGACATGCTCGCTAAAATAACTGAGCTTAAGAGATTGTCTACTCATGATTTAGTCGATATTAATGCAGAGATTTCTAAGCTTGAAAAAAAAGCTCAAGATTTGACACAGTCAATTTTTAAGAAACTTACACCATGGCAAATTGTACAGTTAGCTAGACATCCTTTACGCCCTCATGCTATTGAATATTTACAATATATTTTTACAGATTTTGTTGAGTTGAAAGGAGATCGTTTGTATGCAGATGATCACGCCCTTATAGCGGGCCTAGCCAAAATCGATGGTCGTTCGGTGATGGTGTTAGCTCAAGAAAAGGGGCGATCAACTCATGAAAAAATTAATAGAAATTTTGGAATGATGAATCCTGAGGGATATAGGAAAGCTAAAAGACTTGCTTTATTGGCTCAGAAATTTAATTTACCTTTAATTACATTTATTGATACACCAGGTGCTTATCCCGGGATAGGTGCAGAAGAAAGAGGCCAGAGTGAAGCTATTGCCACAAACTTGAAGATTTTTTCTTCATTACGCGTACCAATTATTAGCGTCATTATTGGAGAGGGCTGTTCAGGAGGTGCTTTAGGTATCGGTGTTGCTGATAGATTAATGATGATGCAATATTCTTATTTTGCAACAATATCTCCAGAGGGTTGTGCTACTATTTTATTTAAATCTGCTGAAAAAGCATCTGAAGCTGCTGAAATCATGGGTATTACAGCTCAGTCATTATTTGATAAAAAAATAGTCGATGTTATTATTCCTGAGCCAGCCGGTGGTGCTCATCGTCATCCTGTTCAAGCAGGACATTATGTTAAAGCGGCAATTCAGCACGAACTGAATCAATTATTAAAATACTCAGTTCAAGAATTATTAGATTTGCGATATGAAAAATTATTAAGTTATGGAACACATGGAACAATTCGAACAGTATAAGGAATATTTTAACCAGCACCTTGATAAAAAATGGTATCTAGCTATTAGCGGAGGTGTTGATTCCGTTGTTCTATTAGATTTAATGAGAAAGAACTATCCTAACAAAGAGATGTTTATTATTCATATAAATCATCAATTACAAGTGAATGCTAATTACTGGGAAACTTTTGTTCATGATCTAGCTAAACAGCATAGTATGACTTGCTTTAGTCATAGAGTTTCTCTTAAAAACTCCTCCGAAGAAAGCGCTCGTATTGCTCGTTATGAAGTCTTTAAGGCTTATCTGAAAGAGCCGGCACTTTTAATCATGGGGCATCATTTGGACGATTCTCTTGAGACTATGCTACAAAGATTTTTTAGAGGATCAAGAACAGGAGGGCTTACAGGGATTCCACAGTTGCGTCATTTTGAGCAAGGCATAATATTTAGGCCTTTATTAAGAGCTTTTAGAAATGATATTTTGAATTATGCTCAGCAGAATGATCTTTCTTGGATTGAAGATCCAACGAATGAAGAATCATTTTATACAAGAAATTTTATTAGACAAAAAGTTTTGCCTTTATTAAATGATCATTATCAATCATTAAGAAAACAATTAATGATGACACAGCAAATGCTTGCAGATGAGCATGAAACTTTACTTGATTTTTTCAGTCCCTTTATTCGTTTGAAAGAAATAGATTTAAAAAAACTTGAACATTTATCTTCAACATCATTAAAAACTCTCATAGCTTATTGGGTTCAATATCATCAATTGAGCGTGCCTTCATATATTGCCATAGAAGAATTTATCAACCAAATACTAACGTCGAGTTCAGATAAACATCCTATCCTGCAGATTGATGTTAATTGTTTTATTGGTTATTTTCAAAATACTTTATATTTGGAAAATAAAAATGAATTTTCTAATATTGATGAGCAGAGGATTGAGCTGCCTTTAACTAACAATAAACTGATGATTGGCAATATAAGTTACTTGTCGGATAAAAAATTTATAGACTTTTTTTCAACATCTCAAGAGTTATTAATTATTAAGCCATTAACTAAGAAAGATGAAATTATGTTAAACGGAAAAAAGATTAAAGTAACTAACTATTGGAAAGAGTTTAAAATTCCACCATGGAGAAGGCAATCTATCCCTGGTTTTTTTGTGGGCCAGATCTTTATACAATATGGTATCTATTGTTATAATAAAGAAATTTTTGAAAAAGCACCTTTTTATTGTGAATAATTTTTTTGCAGTTGATACGACAACAACTTCTTGCTCTATTTATTTAAAAATTTATGATCGCGAGTATATTCGCTCTTTAAGTGGACAACCTGCACATGCTGAAGTTTTTTTTGGCTGGGTGAGGGAGTTAGTTCAGTTAGAGCCTCATTTATTTGAAGATTTAGATCAATTAGGGTTATGTATAGGTCCTGGACGATTTAATGGATTGCGTGTAGGGATGACTTTAATTTCTACAATTAATGCTTTGAAAAAAAAACCAATATTAACTTGCACCTCTCATCAATTAATGTCTGCGATAGCCGATGACTCTATTCAGCATTTTGCAATTTTTGCGAAGTATGGATATGCCTATTATTGTGAACGAGATAAATGGACTGATTGTGAGTTGATTAAAATTGAAGCTTTGCCCAAATCAAATTTAGCGGTCATGGATTTGCCTGATGTAGAGGGTGCACAAATCATCCCATCAATAAATATAAAAGACATTTTGAAAATTAAGCCTATTCAAAATTTAAGTGAGCATCAAGAAATAATGCCTCTTTACGTTGCTAATTTATATTGAGATAAAAAAAGAAAGCTTAGGAAAAGATCCTAAGCTTTCTATATACAAACTAATTAGTTTCTGTCGTTGTAGTTGTTGTTTTTTGTTGAAGTTGAGAGAGCGCTTGTTTTGCAGGCTCAAAGTTATTTTTTGCTGCTTGTTGATACCAGAATAAAGCTTGCTGTGCATTTGCTTCTACACCATGGCCATTCTCAATCATTAACCCAAGATTATATTGAGCTTGAGGGTAACCTTGTTTAGCTGATGCAAGGAAACAATTAATTGCGATTTGATAATTTTTATCAACTCCTGCTCCGGTTGAATAAATCATTCCTAAATTATTTTGAGCTTGGAAATTTCCATTTTGAGCTGAAATAGTAAACCAATTAACTGATTCTTGAACATTTTTTTCAACACCAATTCCTTCAGAATAAAGAATAGCCACATTATTTTGAGCTTCGATATGACCTTGTTGTGCTGCTTTTAAATAATATTCAAAAGCTTTGGTTGTATCTTGTTGTGTACCAATTCCGTTAAGATACATCACAGCTAGATTATTTTGAGCATCTTTATTATTTTGAGCTGCAGATTTATTAAACAGTTCAAAAGCTTGTTGCGCATTTTGCTCTAATCCACGACCGGTCAAATAAGCGACACCTAATTGAAGTTGTGCTTGGTCATGATTTAATTCAGCTGCTTTTTTTGCCCAGTTAATTGATGTTGTTAGATTAACATCAGTTCCGATTCCTTGATTATACATTAGAGATAAATTGCTCATAGCATCTAGATGATTTTGATCTGCGGCTTTTTGAAACCAGTTTAAAGCTAATCCATAATTTTTTTGATTATATTCATAAAGGCCTAGTTCAAACTGAGCTTGAGCATTTCCTTTAGCTGCTGTTTTTTCAAGTTCTTTATGTTCTTTGGTAGTCATCATCGATTCCTCATTTTTTTGTTGAGCTGGTTCTTGTTTTAAGCGGTTTAATCCGGTTATGGTAAAAAAGATAATCAATCCTGCGAAAATAAATCTTAAAATAATTCTCATAAACTTAATTATTCTGAAAGAATACACGCAGTATAGAGGATTTTTTTCCACAAGATAAATTAAGTTTGCAATATGGAATATCTCTAATGACAAATCATAGATCTAATGATAAATTGGCGGGCATGATTTTTAATAATAATAAAAGATGAAATACTATTTATCATCTGAACAATTAAAAAGCCTTTCATTTGCTGAAAGAGAAGATTTTTTTGAAACTTTCTTTTTGGATTTAGAACGTGGTGTTTTAGCAAGTGTTTTTTTAGAAAATAATGAATGGGTTGTTAATAATAAAGTACAAGATACTATTTTGAATTTTTTTCAATTTAATCAAAAAAAAGAAATTGAAGGGTATGCTTATAGTTTTGATAAAGTTTCTTTGCAATTTCCAAATTTACAAACACGAGTTGTTCCTGGAAATATTACGCGCCGAGGAGCTTATGTTGGCAATAATGTGATCTTAATGCCTTCATTTATCAATATTGGATCATGGATCGGTGACAATACGATGATAGATACATGGTCAACGATAGGTTCTTGTGCTCATATTGGTAAAAATTGTCACATATCAGGAGGTGTTGGAATTGGAGGTGTTTTAGAGCCTGCAGGGAGCATGCCTGTTATTATTGAGGATGATTGTTTTATTGGCGCTAGGGTAGAAATAGCTGAAGGGGTAAGAATAGAGAAAGGTGCGGTGATTGCTCCGGGAGTCTTTTTAACTCAGAGCACAAGAATTTATAATCGATTAACAGATGAAATCATTTATGGAGTTATCCCTGAATATAGCGTGGTTGTTCCTGGAACTTATCGATTAAATGAAAATGTATCTGTACAATGTGCTGTTATTATGAAAAAAAGAGATGAAAAAACAAATCAAAAAGTGGCTCTAAATCAAGCTCTAAGGGAATCATTGATCATATGTTAATTCAAAAATCTCAATTTGATTTGTTAGCTAAGTTGATAGAATGTGTTTCTGTCACACCGCATGATCATGGGGCTCAATTTTTAATAAAAAAATATCTTGAAAATCTTTTTTTTACTAAAGTCACAAGCATCGAAAAAAAAATTAATCAAACAACTAATAGTTTAATAAAAATTAACTTTAATAGTGAAAAAACAATAATTTTTGTCGGCCATACAGATGTTGTTCCTGCACAAGAATCACAATGGGCTTACGCTCCTTTTAAATTAACAATACAAGAGAATAAATTAATAGGTAGAGGAATTGCTGACATGAAGGGAGCTATTGTTGCTTTTATTGCAGCAATAGAAAATCTTTATTCTTTAAAAAAAGATTGTCCTAATGTGATTTTTTTATTGACAAGTGATGAAGAGGGTAGTGGAAAAGATGGATTACAAACATTACTAGATTCTTCAGAAATTAAAGAAAATACTATAGCGATTATTGGTGAACCTACTAGTCAATTTAGAATTGGAGATTGTGTTAAAATTGGTCGAAGGGGATCGCTTCATTGCCTTTTAGAATTAGAAGGAGAATCTTATCATGTTGCCTATCCAGGAAAAAACCATCCTATTTATTATTTAGATTTTTTAATTAGAGAATTAAAACTAGTTGATTGGGATCAAGGGCTGTCAATTAATAATTTTGAATCTTCATCTTTTCAAATCACAAAAATAGAAACTGAAGATTCTGTTGAAAACGTGATTCCTTCAAAAATAATGATTAGATTTAATATTCGGTATAGTCCTGTTACAAATTTACAAAAAGTAGAAAAGGTTTTAGAAAATATTTTAGAAACAATCCCATTAAAAAAAAATGCAATATGGAAACAAGGAGCCACGCCTTGGCACTCAGAATTAAAAGCTCATGAATTAAATTCTATTTTAAAAGATGTAAATGTTGAAAAATTCACCACAGATGGAGGGGTTTCTGATGGTTATAAAGTCTTTCAATTTTTTACACAGAAAATTATCGAAATAGGATTGAAAAATGAAACAGCCCATCAAAAAAATGAATATATTACGTTAGATGATTTGAAAGATCTGATTAGTTTGTATGAACAAATTTTAATCAATGTAGAAGAAAACCAAAAGCTCTAGATGTATCTCTAGAGCTTTTGATTATTTAATCAATAGATTCGGTAGTACCTTGGCGAAGATTTTTAATAAACTCTTTTAATAAGCTTTTGACTCTTGCTGGATCTAGTTTTGTTGGCGTTGTTTCAGGATATTGAGTATTTGTATCTATATAGTTAATAAAATCTTCAATAGCAGGCTGTGCTTTATTTCTGCTTAATCCCAAACTTCTTTCAACGCGAATCATTGTGCTGATAACAGTTTTTTTAGAAATAAGAGGTTTTTCTAAAAGCTCGCGCTCACCCTTTTTAAGGATAGGATCTGCAATAGAGGGAATGCTATTAGGAGAAAATAAATTCACTATTCCTTTGAAAACGTTATCGTCATCAGGAATATCTAAAGCATTTTCACTTTCTTTTATTTCTGATTCTAGCAAATTAATAATTGCATGAATTGCTTTATCTTCAAGAGACGTAAATTTTTCATTATTAAAGCTAGTAATAATTGTTTCAAGGTCTTGTTGACGTTCTACTTTTGGAAGTGTAAAGGCGTTATTATAAAAAACATTGCAAAAATTTCTATAGATTGAATCAAGAGATACTAAAACCTCTTCGTTGGGTTTTTCAACACATAAAAATTGGTTTACTTGCATTTTTTTTACAGGTTTCGGATTAGCAAAGAACATCCTAGCTCTAACGATTCTTGATCTAAAAAAGATATGAGCATCTCCAGAAAGTTGATCTTTCAAATCAAGAATATCAATACGTGCTCTTTTTTCAACAGAAGCAGATCGCGTGTCGCTATATGTTTGAGTCAAGCTATCTGGATTAGATGAAAACTCTCTAACATTTGTTACGTAAGCTTCTGATGCTACTTTATTAAAGAATTCCCAAGTTTCAGCAGGGTCTTCAAGTTTCATACATATTTTGATGTTCGTGTTTGCTCCAATAGATGCTGCTTCTTCTTTGGATACTTTTTGGAAGGCCGGTAAATCCTGTCCAGCAAAAATAGCAGAGAATCCTAAGGAACGAGCTTGAGCAGGCACAACAGCAAAACCTTTTACGGCATAATAGCCATATTCGTCCATAATACAAACGAATGGGGTTGGAGAGTTTGTTGGTTTTCGTTGAATAACATCTTGATATGTTCCCTCAACGTCTTCACCCAATCCAGAAGCCATCATTGCTTTAATCGAAGCAACAATAATTTTACCTAAGTTTGACAGCTCATCTGGAGATTTTTCTAAAGCGGGTAAAAGAACGCAAAGAATCCTACGATTTAGAACAACATCTTTAAAATCAATTTCCGCTAAATTTGCTCTAATAATATGGCCATACGTATCAGCAAGTGATGAGAAAACCCTTGTGAGCTGCATCGTAATAAATCCATGCTGTTCTCGAACTTCGCCAGATTGATTTCCTTTTTTAGCAGGAACATAACCTGGAAGGTTATCTACATACATTTTTAACGGTTGTAAAACCACATCTGGTAATTCATGGAGAGGAACAGGAGAGCCATTATCAAGAGGAAACGATCGATCGACAACAATTTGTTCTAATTTTTCCAGAATGAAATAATTACGAACTGTATGTGCATCTAGTAGTAAGTGCCCTTCATCCCTCATCACGACTAGGATACGCATTAATGCTTGTACGAACGAGATGGCACGCCCTTTCCACATATCTCCATCACCACCACCCGATCCTGAATCCATGAGAGATACAACAAGTTCTGATAACATTGAAGACGATCCTTGGTTAAAAGGATTCATTGTATTTGATAGTCTTGTTTTTTGAGCTCCAATAATATCTCGAGCACCGGTCATGAAATTTACTAAAAGTAAATCATCATCTCTACCCATAAAACGAACCATGGCAAATATTTTTGAGTAAAGAACGTTATCACCTTTACCATCGATATAAATAAAGCCACTTCCTTGACATAAAGAGTTGAATGCTAATGACACTAAAGCTTCAGTTTTACCAGAACCTGTTGATCCAAAAATTAAGACGTGAGTTCTCATGTCATCATTACTGAACCATAACTCTTTATTGCTAACGTGTTCATTTCCAAAAAAACTAATCCCGCTCGATTGTCGAGGTGTTTGAGTTCCTGGAATGCAATCGTTAAAATCTGGGATTTTTGCAAATTTGGGGATCTTGAAAGGTAAAGTGACTTTTCTTGTCAAATAAAAAATACTTATAAAAATATTAAAAATAAAAATAAATTCAAAAGCTAATGGCAAAAAGAAAGATGTGAATCCCAAAGTTGTATACATAATCAGAACAGCTTCTGGCGTTGTGATCATGTCAGCAATACGGTCGCCTAGAGGACGCGTATCACGCGTCATCTGTCGGGCTGAGTGTTCACTTTTTTCGTCAATACCTCTAAAATTGGCCATGATAAATCCTTTTAATTATCGTCAGTGTAAACAATTTTTTCTAAAGCATCTTCAAGAGCAGAAACCGCTTTATCAACGATTGGTTTAAAAAGTGGTCTTCCCAATTCTTCTTCCGCTATCAAATGAGCAAAAGGACCTGCTGTTTCACAATAAGGCGTTTGTCTCCCAACGCAGTTTAACATATACCATAATTCACGATCTGTTGGTTTTAGCCAAATAAAACTAGAGGTAGCAAGAACACCATCTGTTCTTGCTAACTTAAGCATTGAAGCTAATACGGTAAGGACATAGGCATGATTTTGAACGCATTTAATGGCGGCTTTAGATTGGCGATGTTTTTTTAAAAGAGGATCAACACTGGCATAGTCCAATGAACCTTTTGCATAAGAGATAGATAATTCTTCTAAAAGTTGAGTCGCTCCATTTGTATCATGTTCAATACGAGCGAGAAAAACTGCAAATAAGGCTTTTCTATGAGGAGGTAATGCATTTTCGCCTTCCCATATTTGGCCCATTTGACTTTTAAATAAGTCTAAGGCTTTATCTTTTAAAAGGCGTGACTTTTTAATTCCTTCTGTTTTCCAAGGAGATTTTCGATCAATAACAGTTTCGACGGTAATTAATTCAAATTTTTTACAAAATTGTAAAGGTGTTAGAGCCATTGACCATGGTCCTTTATTCACATCATCATCAACAAGATTTAATGAAGTGATAGGCATAATTTGAACCCAGTTATGTTGTTCTTGATTGGATAAGCTTCTCATTGAGTGTTTTGTTTTATATTTTACTTGAGCATTTGTTTTCCATACAACTGAAAATAAATATCCAGATAATAATAACTGGAAAAAAGCTAAATAAAAACCAGTTTTTTCAGCTATATACATAAGCAACGAAGTATCTGGGTTATAGGAGTTATTATCCAAGTAATCAATCATATCCATCACTTGATCATTAAAACCAGGTATGGGGAGATATGAAACAATTTCCAAAATACTTAATTCTATTTGTTTAATAAAAATATATCCTGCAATTAGTTGTTGTTTATATTTCATCCAAATTAAAAGAATCACTCCAAAAATAAAGGCTATACCCCAAAGGAGGCCTGTTCCTTTTTCTGCATTAGGATCTTGTTGAGCTGCCATACAATTTATTCCTGTTCATCAATTGTTTAATAATATAGAAAATATTGATTTAAATGCCTAATCATAAAGAAGTTCATCGAGTTTAATATTTTTGGGAGAGCTACTCTGATGAATAATTTCAATTAAAACATCTAGCATACATAGAATTCTATAAGAGTTTGGTACTGAATCATCGAAGGTCACTTTGTAGCCATACAGCCCACCACTTATTTTTTGATAATTAGCGCCTATAGGTTTGTTTAAAACAAACATAGATAAATTTTCAGCTCTTTTTGCCAAGGGTGCTAAAACGCCGTCTTCAGCAAATACTTTTTGAGATGAAATTGATTTTCCAAAAATTTCAAATTTACATCCTAGTAAATCAGACATTGTTTTTAAATAATCACCGATATTCATGATGCATCTACCTTATAATTGATATTAATTAGATAAAATGAAAAATTTTTCTATTTCTTACTATAGTAACACTTTAAGTTATTTGCAGAAATTAATGCATCGGTTATGCTATCAGGTAGAGTTACTGATTTTAAAACGACGTCACAATGCCCAAAAAGAATTTATTATTAGTTTTTGTTTTGTCATTCCTGGTTGGTTGTCAATCATCTTATCTTTTAGATGAGGACGATTCAGAGGATACTTTACCAGAGACAGAAAAATATGTTGACTCTCAGATAGCTCAACAAATCAATTCATTAGAAGATAATTTGACAAATTTTTCAAAATTTTTCATGTTTCAAGATAAAGAAATTAGATTGCCTAATAGGGAGATCTTAGGTACTGATAATTATGTATTGAATAGAACTGTTTTTATTGATTGGAGCGGGCCAGTGCCGCAATTATTAAAAGATTTGTCTTCTTTGACTGGTTATACGGTACAAGTGATTGGGTCAGAACCAATTATTCCACCAATAGTCACTTTACATCATCGAAATATAAAATTATTTGATGTCATTAGAGATGTTTCATTACAAATTCATCAAAAAGCAGATTTAGTTGTTTTTCCAGATGAAAGATTGATTGAATTAAGATATAGGTAATCACATGCTGCGAATTATTTTTATTCCATTATTGTTTTTATTTGCAGGCTGTACTCAAAAGACAATTATTACAAATGCAGATAAAAATATAATTTCTGGCATCAGAACGGAAGATGTTTTGTATCCTTATGAAGTTTCAAATATGAGGTTTGAAATTATTAGGGATACAGCTTTGATTTATTCGACACAGTGTTCTTTGCGTTATTATTATAAAATAATCAATAAGCAGCTTCTAAAAAATGGGCATGTTTTAGATAGAGTTTTTGATTTTCAACCCTTATTACTTGAAAATGATATTTTACCTCCTGTTGTTATTCAATCTGAAAGAACAGTTGAAAAAGTCTCCAATCAGCATTTAGTTGTTGCAGATCGAACCTTTAGAATTTTAAAAAATGGACTCTTTATTACAGCACCGTTAAGTTGGAAAAGCTATCTTCTCTTAGATATACCTGAGCCAACTCTTCCAGATCGTTCATTATTGCCAGGTGATAATACTGAACAGGAAATTTGGTCAAAATATGTTGAGATGGGTTGGGCTGCTGGAAAAGAACAGGCTTTTATGCTTTTTAAAAATAATCTTGCAGATTTGTCTCAGGATTATTTGGGGATGGTTTCATTCCATAGATTATTTCAACAAGGGCTCATGACAGCCCCTATTATTAAAGAAATAGAAAGTGGCGTGACTCAAAGTAAAGATGTCATGATTATTAATCAGCGTATTCTGGCGATTGCTCAACAAGGCTTTTTAGAGGGAGATCATCGACGCTGGCATTCTTATATTTATTTTACGGAGTAATTTTATGCGAGTTGAACAGTCAGAATATCTTATTAAAACAGCACCTACTCGAATAACAAGGAATGATATGGATGCAATTTTGTTACATTGCGTTCAAAATCAAGCTTCTGATATTACGATTCAATCACAAGAGCCTATTATTGCTGAAATTTATGGTCGTCTTTATGCGATCACCCCAAGAGCCTTATTGAGCTCTGAAGTGGCTGAAATGATCAATGATATTTATGGACCTAATGGTACAACTCAATTATCTAGTGGTGTTGATTTAGATACAAACTATGAAATAAAACCTTCAAGATTTGAAAGAATTCGATTCAGGGTTAACGGAACCGCTTGCTTAATTAATGGTGCAGATGGATTACAGATTACTTTAAGATCGATTCCTATTGATCCTCCGTTGATTTCAGATCTTGAACTTGAACCGATGATTACTGATAATTTTGGGCCAGAGCAAGGAATCGTTTTAGTCAGCGGATCAACCGGTTCAGGTAAATCAACATTATTATCTGGCATTATACGCCATTTGGCAGAGCAAAAAGATTCACATAGAAAAATTTTGACGTATGAAGCTCCTATTGAATTTGTTTACGATAATATTGAGGCTACTTCTTGTGTTATTTCTCAATCAGAGATTCCTCGACACTTGCCTAGTTTTGCTGCAGGAGTGAGAAACGCGTTGCGTCGTAAGCCAAGATTAATTCTTGTTGGTGAGGCGCGAGATGAGCAAACAATCGCAGCTGTTATTGATGCTGCCATGACGGGGCATCCTGTTTATACAACCGTTCACTCTAATGGAGTAGCCGATAGCGTGAGACGTATGATTTCAACGTTTCCTGCAGAAGAAAGACAAGGAAGAGCTTTAGATATTTTAGAGACGATGAGATTAGCAATTTGGCAAAAACTTGTTAGAACCGTAGATGGCAAGAGAACAGCTTTAAGAGAGGTTCTTGTGTTCACACAGGAAATCAGAGATATTTTGATTGATACACCTGTTGAATTAATTACTGCAAAAACAAGAGAGCTACTCATCACACACGGACAGCCAATTGAAAAAGATGCAAAAGATAAATTTGATAAAGGCATTATTGACGAAAGAACTTACAAAATGATGTTGAAACAAGCAGCGAAGGCGGAACACGCATGATAGATCCAGCAACACATTGGAGAGATTCTGGGAGAAGGCCAATGGTTGGGCCGTTAGATGCTCAGATTATTTATCCATTTTTATTATTTTTTTTTAATGCTAGTTTTAAAACATTTATGTTTTTTCTAGCATCAATAATTTTTTTTGGAATATTAGCAAAGTATAAAATGACTATTAAAATAGTTGTTAGACTTTTAAAGTCATTTTTAGCAGGACCTGTTCGAACAAGAAAAGGATGGTGGCAATGAACGAGCAAGTATCAGAATATGCTGACATTAAGCAAAAATATGGTGCAGAAGGTGCAATGAAATTAACATTTTTAGCCTTCTTTCTTGTGCTGGCCTTAGGGGTTGCAACGATAAGTTTGTTTTTTTTATATTCTAAAATTCCTGAACCTAGATATTTTGCAGTGAGAGAAGATAATAGATTTTTTGCATTACCAACTTTAAATAATCCTACTCTTTCTAGAGGATTATTACAGAACTGGGTTTCTAATTTCGCTCTAGCTGCACATAGTTATGATTTCCAGAACTTCGATAAGCAAGTTTTGAGTATGAAAGAGTATTTTACAGAAGATGGTTATCGAGACTATCTAGAAACTATGGCGCAATTTAGTTCTGATATTAAAGAAAAACAGCAATTAGTTTCAGCGATTGTAACACAGGCTCCAGCTATACAGCGAAGTACAGTTATTAATAATATTTATGAATGGTATATTCAAGTTCCACTTTTAGTAAGATTTGATAGTGCATCTGCGACTAAAAGTGAATCAAGAGTCTTAACATTAGTGATACGAAGAACAGATACTTTTGAAAATCCCTATGGAATAGCAGTTTCTGTTTTTAGATCGACTTAATTTTTTGAATTTAAACCAAACGTAACTGTTAGAGGTTGTTTTTTAGCTTCTTTGGCTAAAAAGCTTTTGATTGGGAAGATAAAACCAGTGTTAGTTTGAAGATAATAAAAATGAGGATGGTCATAGATTAAAAAACCAGCTAGAGCTATAAAAGATAATAAATAGAGGCCACCTAGGGTGATGTTAATCATAATTAATTTTCTAGCGTTGTTTCTGTAAAATCTGTAGTCCATAGTTGATGTTAATTTTCATTCTTACTATGTTAACTTTATGTCTTTTTTTTGAAAAAGTAAAAGTTTAAGGATATGTTGATGAATATTCATGAGTTGGTCATAAAAAGAAATAATTTCTATCAAAATTTAATGAGATATCAATTTATTTTGATCATTATCTTATCAATTGGGATTTATGGCAATGTGTTATTTATCAAAGAAATTGTTAAAAATTATTCTAAACCAAAATATATTATGACTGATAAATTGGGCGATTTATTAGAAGATAAACCCAAAAGTTTGCCGATTTATACTAATGAAGACGTTTCCCAATGGGCACAAGAAAAAATTGTTGAAATATTATCTTTAAATTTTTTGAAATATGAAAATCAGTTAAATCAGATAGGAAAATATTTTAATGAAATGGGATATGTGAAGTATTTAGATGCCTTAAAAAAATCTAGAAACATTTCAGCCTTAACACATAATAAATATGTTACAATTGTGGATGTTTTAACTCCATTTCGAGTCGATTCAACAAGATATTTAGGATTGAATGGTGAAAAAATATTCTCTTGGGTGGTAAAAGGACAAATTTCTGCAAAATATTTAAACACTAAAAATGCAGCAGATCCTTTTATACAAGATTTAAATATTACAATGATATTAGTTCGGGAAAGTTTCTTTTTATATGAAAACGGCATTTCAATTTATCTAATTATTGCAGAATAACTTGAAATTTTTCGAAACATAACTTTTACTTTGATGTGGAAGCATTTGGATGTTAATTATGAATTTTCATTTACGAGTTTTATTGAGTTTGTTTGCAACCTCTTTGTTGATGGCTGCGGCAACACCTGAAAGCACAACAAACAAATTAAGTGAAGAAGCTTTTGATCTTGCTTTACAAAAAATTCTACCTTTATCACCTGATCAAATTCAACAAATTTATAAAGCATATGATAAGAAGCAAGAAATAACATCATTTGCAAATCAATCTGTACCTAACGCAGTTACAGGATCAAGAACAATTTCATTATCACCAGGATCTGAAATACCGATTGTGCGATTAGGAAAAGGGTATATTAGTTCTGTCTTATTTTTAGATAAAACAGGTCAGCCTTGGCCGATTGCTAATTACTCATTAGGAAACCCTGAGTCATTTGATATTAATTGGGACACTGAATCAAACACTTTGTTTGTTCAATCAATGAAAACATGGGGTGTTGCTAATATAGGAATTCGCTTAAAAGGTTTAGCAACCCCAATCATGCTGAACTTTATTTCTTCACAGGGAGAAATTGATTACAGATTAGATTTTACAGTTCCTGAAGTTGGCCCGAATGCTCGTGAAGATTTACTACCTTTTGATCAAGGCTATAAAGTTGATAATAGACTTTTAGCTTATTTGGACGGTGCTCCTCCAATGACAGGAGTTCCTTTAGTTATTGATCCTGCGATCGGTGAAGCTTGGCTAGATAATGGAAAAGTTGTCTTGAGGCTAAAAGATACTTTAATTTCTCCGCAATGGTCTGCACAAACAATGAGTTCTGATGGAACAAAAGTTTATGAGATTAACCGAGTGAATACTGTTGTTATTTCCCGCAAAGGCAGTCCGAAGACTGTGACAATAAAAGGATTATAAAATGGTCGTTCAAGCTTCAAAAATACGTACTTTTGGATTAGTAGCTGGTGCTGCGGTTGTTTTATATTTAGTAATGTCTTTTTTTACTAAATCAGCACCGAACTCAGCAGCAAGTAGTGCTCAAATGAGTGGTGCTCCTAAAATGGAGTCTATTCCAGGATCTGCGAAAGATAATCAAGAGTATAGAGATCTTCAAGTTCAAGCAAATAAAGAAAGAGCTACTCAAGCTAAACAGGCAGGGAATTCTTCTGTATCAACATTAGTAAACAAAACTAAAGAAGATCAATCAGATGAAGATCTTTTTAATGAACTTAAAAAGAAAAATGAGAAAAATGATAAAAAAGATAAAGAAGATGCTTTAAAGAAAGCTCAAGCTGATGCAGAACGCCGTTTAAAAGAGCAGCAAGATAAAGTTGATGCAATGAAAAGAGAACAAGATCAGCGTCGAAATGCGTCAGAAACAGCAAGATTAAAACAATTGGAAGATGCTGCCTATCAAAAAAAATTGGATGAATTAACAACTATCATTCAGGGCGAGATTACAAGTTTAACAGCTGGATATAAACCGCCAATCAAGCAGGTTTATGTTAAAGGAAACGCTTCTTCGACATCAAGTAATGCTAATGCAGGAACGCCTGGTAGATTACCTTTATATAAAAAAGGATCGATCATTTACGCAGTCATTTCTAATGATGTTAATACCGATGAGCCAGGTCCAGTTTTAGCTAAAATTACTTCAGGGCCATTAACTGGAGCAACATTAATAGGAACAGCCCAACCAGGAACAGAATGGTCTAAAGGAATGAACGTTAATTTTAATACAATTACGCTTCCATTTACTTCGAGAAGTCAATCTATATCTGCATCAGCCGTCGACCCTGAAAAGTTAACAGCATCTATCGCATCATCCGTTAACCACCATTATTTGCTGAAATATGGAACAATGTTTCTTTCTGGGGTGTTATCAAGTGCTTCGGGAGCAACATCTTCTGCTGGATCTTCGAGTGGTAATTCTAGCTCTAGCTCTAGTTCTGGCTCTAGTTCACAATCTTCAACGACAACAACAAATAATAATACTTCCAACACATTATTATCGTCGCTAGGCACTGTTGTATCTTCTTTTAGCTCAGATATTGAAGCTTTAGGAAGCAGACCCACTACTTATAAACTTTATCAGGGAACAGCTGTTGGGCTGTTAATATTAGATGACTTTGTTATTGAGCCTTAAGGATTACCACTATGATTGATAATAATAACTCTTCTAAAAATGAGTTTGATTTTGAAGAAGACAATGTGAAAGGAAAGGTCGTCGATCAATCAATGATTGGCTCTAAATCTTTCCCTATTAATAAAAAATTATTTGTTGTGATTGCTGTTGTAGTAGCTTTTATTGCTATAAAAGCTTTAAGAGGGAAAAGTTCTGTTGATGAAGTAGCAGATCAACCAACTCCTTCCACATTAGTCCAAAGCACAGCAGGACCATCATCACAAAAATTAATACCAATTCAACCAACTGATACTAAAGTTGCTCCAAAAACTTTAGCTCCATCAATGAGTGGAAATAATCAGACTGCAACGCAGCAATCAAATAATAAAGATCAAGCAACAGTTAGTCAAAATCCTGTTGCTAATTCATCAAATGATGCTCAACCATCTGTAACTAACGATGATCAAAATACTTTATCTATTTTAAAAAATTTAATTGAAAAAATGGATAAAAAAAGCAGCAATACAGCACTTGAAGCTCAAAGTAGTTTAGATGAATTAAAAGCAACTCAAATTGGTCTAAAAAAAGCAATAGAAAATCAATCTGAAGTGATTAAAGAACAGAATACAGTTATTGAGCAATTGAGAACCGATCTTATGGCAAAGGTAAAGGAAGCTGTTAATAATAGCGCCGATCTTTCTGCCAAGGTGATGAAGTTACAAGATGTTATTTTAAAACTTGGAGCCGAGTTTACTGAAAGTGGCGATGAAGCTCAAGCGATAAAACCAACAACTCTTTATATTCATGCCATTATTCCAGGACGCGTTTGGTTGAGAGATCAAAATAATCGTATTTTCTCTGTAGTTCCAGGGGATGATGTTCAAGGCTATGGTAAAGTTTTATCAATAGATCCTAGAGCAGGGACAGTAATGACGAGTTCAGGGCAATTATTGAGACAATAACATTATGAAATTTTTAGCTAGCAGTTCAATAGAAATTGGTGGACAGACCTTTACGTTTGATAGCACATTAGCATATGAAAATTTAGTATCATCAGCTGTCTGGATGGAAGCTTTTGTCGTTATTTTAAGCTATTTTTGTGGCTTCGTAATGATTTTTAGAGGGTTTGCTCTCTATAAAGCTTTTGGTCAAAATATTAATCAAAATACAAGACCAGGTGAAGTTGCTGGGCCGATAGTCTACATTATTATCGGTCTTTTTATGTTTTATTTTCCAGATCTTTTTAAAATAGTTATGTATACGGTTTTTGGAACAACAACTCCGACGCAGTTAAATTATGATGGAAGCGATGTTAATTGGCAGCATATTTATATTCTCATTGATAGATACTGTAAATTAGTCGGTGTTATTTCATTTTTTAGAGGATTGTTGTTGGTCTCCAAGTCTGGAGAGCCTGGAGTGCAGCCAGGAACTATCACTAGAGGAACAATACATATTATTGCAGGTGTGATGTTATATAATATTGGTGCAACAGTTCAAATATTAGAATACACATTTGGGTTAACTTTAACATAATTGAGAAAATACTAATGGAACTTTTACCGTTAAAGCTTTTTATTAAGCCAGGCAATTGGAAGCATTACTCAGAGCGATTAAATTCTAAAAACTACTCTAAAATAAAAGATATTATTTTAGAGAGAGATCATTCTAAATGCTGTTTCTGCGGATATCAATCATCTGCTAATGAATTGATTAACGTTAATAATAATTATGCTGACAATTCAAAAAACAATATCGCTTTAGCTTGCTCCTTATGTGCTCCATGTGTCCTTTTAGATGGTTTTGGTACAGATCCAAATTTTTCAGGGCTAATTGTTTTTTTACCAGAAATACAACAAATTGAGCTTAATCATATGCTTCGAACAATTTATGCCGGTATGGAAAAACAAGTAAGTTACAAAACAAGATTAGCTGATGTCATGATTACAATTGAAGAAAGAAAAGATTACGTCGAGCAACTCTTTGGAAAAAAAAGCTATCAAGTTGAATATTTTGCACAAGGATTGATGGATACATTTATTGATGAAAAAAAGTTAGATCATCCTGTATTTAAAAGCTTGAGGCTTATCCCTGAGCGAGCTAAATTGAAAAAAGAAATTCCTGAATTTATTGAAACTTATTTTAAAACTATAAGCTAAATAATGATTGAATGTAGCGTATTAATAACTATTAATTTGCAATTTTTAAATAATGGTCAAAAATTAAGAAGAAGTTCTTTAGTTTGTTTAATAAGGAGTGTATTGTGAAATTGAAATCAGGTATTAAAATAATTGCATTAGGAATGATTGCTGGTCTTGCATTTGCAACTGATCCTTCAACAACAAGTGGATTAGGTGCTGTATCGCAAAATGTTCAAGCAAACATTCAAGGTTTTGCAACTTTAATTACTAGTGCAGCGTAT